>OCQZ01000265.1_pt1 | contig 16227 bp, 12 predicted proteins | sample 1538921 | NCBI WGS metagenome assembly OCQZ01 (sample SAMN03418269, study PRJEB22391) | human gut metagenome | biome: human-gut; feature: organic feature; material: feces | host: Homo sapiens | place: Tanzania | collected 2013-01 | reverse complement strand
TGTCCGAAATATTTCACTCCATCCGGAACAAACTTGGAATTCGGCCATGCCTGCATCCATGCGATCATGACACGACGTCCATCCGGAGTGAGCATACTCTTCGGAGAGACTGCGGGGATTTTTTTATTTATACCCCTTTGTAACAAATACACGAATCAAATATCAGCCGAGCCGCATTTTATACACCACAAACAGTTTTAACATTATTTTAAACTGAGCATTTTTATTTTCCTCATCTTCCCTTATTGCACTTTATTCCAAGCATATTGCAGAATAAACACAAAATCTGCATTTTATGCAAAATTATTCGAAACGTCATATAAAATAGCATATAAAGGAACACTTGCAAGTTATCACATTTTTACATAACTTTGCAATAAGATAAAAAACAGAGCACATATTAACATTCATAAAGGCGTTATGTACCTTAAATTGTTAAAATTCGATTAACGAACGATTACAACGCAGTTGGGGCATAGTCAGCACCACGCCGACACCATTATTTTTATTAACCGGCTTCGCTAAGGTTCTGTAGGAAGCCTATAACGAAAAAACAGTAATGAGAAAAATCTTCAAGACCATCGTTGTGGCGTCATTCGCCGCCCTTGCAATGCCACTTACGGCATCTACAATGCAGACCTACACTGCATCTTCAGATACTATAGATACAACAACTAACGACCCTATAGCAACCGTTGCCACTGACCAGAACACAACAGTTGAGCCTGCCGACACGCTGCGAGAGAAACTTGCACAGATGGAGAGCCGCATGGCTTCTATGGAGCAGGAGCAGGAAATGCAGAAGACTTGGAAGCGCAGAAAGTACTGGAAAATCGGTATCACATCGCCCAACATCGAGCGCACTGACGGCGAGGAGATGAAATGGAAGACCAATGGTTCGTTCTTTATCCAGAAGGGCCGCACATCTTACCTTCACAGCAAGCCAATAGCAGGAATGATAAAGTTCGGTATCGATTACGGATTCCTCGACGTCACCTACTCGAAGCTGGAGCTTAAGGAAGTTTCGTACAGCAACGAGGGCGGCACACGCGCTTCTGACGGCTTCGACGACATCGTAAGCGGCGACCCTGACGGCAACATCGGCCTTTCAGAGCTTACCGGAATAGACCTCGGAATGCACAAGATTGACTATAGTCTCCACGTAGGTCCGAGCATCAGCGTCAATCCCTGGAACAAGCTCATCGCTACAGCTTACTTCCACGTAATGCCTACTGCTTCCAGCGTTATCCAGAACGACAACTTCTCATACGGATTCGGATGTATGATGGCAGCCGGCGTTTCAGTGGCATACAAAGCCATCTCACTCGGTGTGGAAGGCGTATGGGGCAAGGTGAAGTACACTCAGACCGATTTCAGCGGCGATGAAGACGAAGACGAAGACTACGGTTATGACAGCAGCGACGAAGAAGACAACGGCAGCTTATTCAACACCGAGAAGTTCACTCTCAAGCAGAGCGGCATCAGAGCTTACATCGCCTTCAGACTTTAAGAAAACAATGGCAGACAATGCCACATCATAACCTACAATCAAAAATCATAAAAAAACTATCAACAAGGAAATTATGAAAAGAAACTTTCTTTACTCATGCCTCATCGCACTTGCCTCGCTTGGCTTCGTAGCCTGCGATAGCGACAACGACGAGCAGGAGGCAAAGGTGCCGAATGGCGCCAAGCCTACACAAGAGTTCACATTCGGCGACTGCGAGGACGAAGCACACGCTGAAGACGCCATGAAGCTGAACGTAGATAGCTGGGACGGCAACACCACAATGGATTTCACATCCATTGAGTTCTTCGGCGACGGTCACTATCTGATCACCACGCCACTTGCCCCCCACGCCCCGGAGCGCACCGTAAGCGTGGCGCGTGAAGCAGACGGCTCCACAGCCATCTTCAAGAAGCACGGCACCAAGCATCTCAAGACCCGCGCCACCGACAACAACGGCACCATGGACATCGACAACGGCAAATACCAGTATGGTACTTACACACGCGTGAATGCCCACACTTACCGCTTGAGCGACAACTCCGTCATTGAATTCCTCAATGACGTGGAGGAAGGAAACAGAGAGGTAACTTACACCAACCGCTACGGCGTCCAGTCGAACGTTCATGTAAGCCTTGCCACGCAGGACAAGACCGCCACACCAAACCGCAGCCTCTGCCGCTCATGGAGATGCGACAGCTTCGAGATGTGGCTGTATTTTAACGGAGCCTACATGGCACACGGCAAGCAATGGATGGAGAACGGCAGAGTGTACCACGACATCAAGTTCTCGCCTTCGGCAAATAAGTGGGGCATAGAAGAGGACGATTTCTTTGATCCTGATACAGAATACTGCCACCGCGTGATCTTCTCACCCTCAGGAACATACGTATGCTTCTATATGGACGGCGACGTGGACGTGGCATGCTGGGAATGGAGCAACCAAAGCAACGGCATCATGCACTACTGGGACCCGTACGACGATGATGATGACGACTGGTCTGGCGACGTTACAGTACGATTCAAGGGCAATCAGATGCGCGTTTATGAGGATTATTCCGAAACAGAAGAAATCTTGACCTCACGTATCGTAGCCGTAAATACATTCACAGCAGGCTATTAATAGCACAAAAGCATGCCATTGACATGCAAAAAGCAAGACATCAGGGCATTTGGTTTTTACAAAAATAAACCAAATGCCTTTTTTTGTGCCCACACAGTCAGTTTGTTTACAATAATTAGATTTCGTTAGAAATTCCTATAAATTATTCTATTTCTGAAGTGTTGCAAATGTAAACTATATTACATATCTTTGCAACCACATAACCCAACAAGCCTCAAATCTTCGGATTTGTAAGCAAATAAAGCGATAATGGTTATAATACATAACCTTCCATATTTTACTAACAACTAAAAAACCAAACATTATGAGACGAAACATTCTTTATTCATTAATTATTGCCATCGCCTCATTAGGCTTCGTGGCATGTGACAGCGACGATAACGAGAAGCAGTCACAATTCCCTGACGGTGCAAAGCCTTCCACAGAATTCACACTCGGCAACAACGCTGACGAGCAATATGCCAAGGACGCCATCAAAATGGACGTAAAGACTTGGGGTGACGGCAAGACTGACCAGGAGTTCAGCTCCATAGAACTCTTCGCAGACGGACACTTCCTCATCACTACACCAAAGGCAAAGAAGGCACAGCAGCAGACTGTCGGCGTGACACGCCAGGCTGACGGCTCTACAGCCATCTTCAAGAAGCATGGCACAGAGCGTATGAAGACACGCGCCGTTGACGCAGAAGGCACCATCATCATTGATAACGGCCTGTATATATACGGTACATACACACGCGTGAAGGACGGCGTATATAAGCTGAGCAACCAAACCACTATCCGCATCAAGGACAACGGCATCACCGGTTACGCCACCATTACGTACACCAACAGCTACGGTGTGGACATCACCATCGTAGTAGACATCGACTTCCAGTATAAGCCAGACCCAGCTATACGCCAGCTTTGCCGCTCATGGAGAATGGACAGCTCGGAGACATGGCTTTACGCCAACGGCGTTTACTTCGCTTACGGCAAGCAATGGCTGAAGCTCGGCAGAGTGTACCAGGAGGTAACCTTATCGCCTGAAGGCAAGCAATGGGACTTCGACGAGGACGACATCCTTGACGACAAGGACGACTACTGCTACCGCACCATCTTCTCGCCCTGCGGCACATTCGTTTGCTTCTATATGGACGGCGACGTAGAAATCGGTCGTTGGGAATGGAAAGACACCAATTACGGCATCCTTCGCTGCTGGGAGCCGTTCGAAATCGGCGACTATGACGATGACGACGACGATTACGCAGACGTGACTGTACGCTTCGACGGCAAGAAGATGCGCATTTATCAGGACTACATGGACGACGAAGACGACTTCCAGTTCCGCGTTCTGAACGTAAGCGAATTCTCAGCAAGATACTAATACTGAGAATGATGAAATGTTACAACTCGAAACAATTGAGGTATAATTAGGATAATATAGGTTTTAGCAGTGCAAACTGATGGGGAAGCATGACTTTCTGCATCCCCATACAGTCTGCACTGCTTTCTTTTTATTGGCATCATAATAAGATTACGGATTTTTATGTGTAACTTTGCATTATACAAATATACACATAATTATATGACCGACATCGCCAGCTATTTTCCGATAACCAACCCCACAATCATCTTCTTCGTGGTGCTGCTTATCATCCTTTTCGCCCCTATCATCATGGGCAAGCTGCGCATCCCCCACATCATCGGCATGGTGTTGGCTGGCGTTGCCGTGGGCAAGTATGGCTTCAACATCCTTGAACGCGACAACTCCTTCGAGCTGTTCGGCAAAGTAGGACTCTACTATATCATGTTCCTTGCTTCCCTTGAGATGGACACCGACGGCGTGCGCCGAAACAAGGGACGGTTCGGCGTCTTCGGACTGCTGACATTCGCCATTCCGCTGATTATCACTTACGTAGCAAGCCTCACCCTGCTCCATTACTCACAGATAGCCTCATTGCTCCTTGGATGCATCATGGCGTCAAACACGCTCATCGCCTACCCCATCGTGGGACGTTACGGCCTGCAGAAGAAGCCAAGCGTGGTGCTTTCGGTAGGTTCGTCGATGATAGCCCTGCTGCTGGCGCTCTTCGTACTGGCAGCCGTCGTGGAGGCATACAAGGGCGAAACCTCCTTCGGGTTCTGGCTATGGTTTGCAGGCAAGTTTGTGCTTTACAGCGTGGCGCTGGCGCTCATCATCCCTCGCCTTACACGCTGGTTCTTGAGAAGCTATAGCGATGCCGTCATGCAGTTCATATTCGTGCTTGCCATCCTCTTCATGAGCGCCACGCTCGGCGAGTCGGTCGGCATAGAAGGCATCTTCGGCGCGTTCCTCTCCGGACTGATTCTCAACCGCTACATACCGCACGTATCGCCATTGATGAATCGCATCGAGTTTATCGGCAACGCCCTCTTCATCCCCTACTTCCTTATCGGCGTGGGCATGCTCATCAACGTGCGCATGCTCTTCCAAGGCGGCAACATCCTCATGGTGGTGCTTATCGTGGCCGGATTCGGCACGTTGGGCAAGGCGCTTGCAGCCTATATCGCCAGCAAACTGTTCCGTCTGCCGATATCATCGGGCAACATGATGTTCGGTCTGACGTCGGCACATGCGGCAGGAGCCATCGCCATGCTGATGATTGGCATGAACATCGAGACAGCACCCGGACAGTCGCTCGTCAATGACGACATGCTCAACGGCATCGTCATTATGATACTCTTCACGTGCATCATATCGTCCATGATTACGGAACAAGCCGCACAACAAATTACGCTGCGCGACAAGGAAATAGCTGACGAAAAAGACACGAAGCTGACGGAAGAGAAGATTCTCATTCCGATGAAGTATCCTGAGTATGCGCAGCGCCTCGTGAACGTGGCTATGATGATGCGCAACGCCAAGAACACGACAACGCTCGTGGGTCTGAACGTGGTTTACGACGATGAAGATATGCGCCGCCATCAGGAGCAGGGCCAGCAACTGCTCGACCGCATGGCAAAGTACGCCGCATCTGCCGACATGACCATGACCACGCAGGTGCGTGTGGCTGCCAACATCGCCAACGGCATCAGACATGCCTTCAAGGAATTCCGCGCCACCGACGTGCTCATCGGTATGCACATGCACAAGGAGGTGTCGCAGAAGTTCTGGGGCGCCTTCCATCAGAGCCTCTTCAACGGTCTCAACTCGCAGATAATAATGGCGCGTCTCTGCCAGCCCCTCTCCACCATACGCCGCATACACGTGGCTGTTCCGTCAAGGGCACAGTTCGAGCCGGGCTTCTATCGCTGGCTGGAGCGTGTCTGCCGTCTCGCCGTGAATATGGAGTGCCAGACCGAGTTCTACGGACGTGACGGCGAGCTCCCCCCCATCGAGCAATACATCCGCAACCGCCATTCCGCAATGCGCGTATCGCTGAGACGTATGGATCATTGGATGGAGATGCCACAGATAGCCTCATCCATATCAGATGACCATCTCTTCATAGTCGTGACGGCACGTAAGGGCACCGTGTCGCACAAGAACGCCCTGGAACGACTGCCCGACGAGATACAGAACCATTTCTCCGGCAAGAACATCATGATTATCTTCCCCGACCAGCACGGCGACGCTATGGAGGAGATGACCTTTGCACAGTCGCAGCATACCGAGGACATGAGCCTGTACGAGACCATGCACAAGTGGGTTGGCAGGAAGATAACGTGGGCAAAAAGAAAGCTATATAAACTGACAAAACATTAACATCCGAGGAAAATTATGATAGACATAAAGAACATAACCAAGAGTTTCGGCTCCCTCCAGGTGCTCAAGGGCATCGATCTGCATATCAACAAGGGCGAGGTGGTAAGCATTGTCGGACCGAGCGGTGCCGGCAAGACCACGCTACTACAGATAATGGGCACACTCGACAAGGCGGACAGCGGATCCATTATGGTGGACGGTGTGGACGTAGGCAAGCTGAGTTCGTCAGAGCTGAGCAAGTTCCGCAACGGTCATATCGGCTTCGTGTTCCAGTTTCATCAGCTTCTGCCTGAGTTTACGGCGCTGGAGAACATCACCATCCCCGCATACATCGGAGGCAAGAACCCGAAGGAAGCCAAGGAACGCGCCATGGAACTGCTGGAGTTTATGGGACTGGCAGACCGCGCTTCGCACAAGCCCGCAGAACTTTCAGGCGGCGAGAAGCAGCGTGTGGCAGTGGCTCGCGCTCTCGTAAACAATCCTGCCGTGGTATTCGCTGACGAGCCTTCAGGTTCGCTCGACTCGAAGAACAAGGCGGAACTCCATCAGCTGTTCTTCGATTTTCGCGACAAGTTCGGACAGACCTTCGTCATCGTCACACATGACGAGCACCTCGCCTCCATCACCGACCGTACCATTCACATCGTGGACGGACGCATCGTGGAGCCGGAGAAAGAACAATCTGATTCATCTGAAATTTCAGAATAATATAAAAAATCACCCTAACATATATTATATGATAAAACTTGGAGATTACAATAAGATGACCGTAGTCAAGGAAGTTGACTTCGGAATTTATCTCGACGGCGGCGACGAGGGAGAGATTCTGATGCCGTCACGTTACGTACCAGAGGACGTCAAGCCCGGCGACGAACTGGAGGTGTTTGTCTATCTTGACCAGGACGAACGTCCGGTTGCCACTACTGAGCATCCGCTTTGCAAGGTGGGCGACTTCGCTTACCTGGAGGTAGCATGGGTGAACGAGTACGGCGCGTTCCTCAACTGGGGGCTCATGAAGGACCTTTTCTGTCCGTTCCGCGAACAGAAGATGCGCATGCAGAAGGGCGAGAAATACATCGTACACGTACATATTGACGAGGACAGCTATCGCATCGTGGCGTCAGCAAAGGTGGAACGCTACTTCAGCGAACGCCATCCTTACTATAAGAACGGACAGGAAGTAGACCTTCTGGTGTGGCAGAAGACTGAGATGGGATTCAAGGTCATCATTGATAACTGTTACCCCGGACTGGTATACGAAGACCAGGTGTTCCGTTATCTGCATACCGGCGACCGCGTAAAGGGTTACATCTCAACGGTTCGTCCAGACGGAAAGATTGACGTGACGCTGCAGCCGACGGGCCGCCAGCAGACACTCGACTTCTCCGAAACGCTCCTACAGTATCTGCGCGACAACGGCGGACACTGCGACCTTGGCGACAAGAGCGACGCCGAGGACATCAAGCATCGCTTCCAAGTAAGCAAGAAGGTGTATAAGCGTGCGGTGGGCGACCTGTATAAGCGCCGACTCATCACCATCTCCGACAACGGAATAACGCTCGTGGGAGAATAAAAGAAAAAGGAAACAAGAGGTCAATATGGAAGTTATCGGAATTTAAAAAGAAGCTAATCCATATACAATAAAAGGCTGCGGCAATCACTTGCTGCAGCCTTTTTAAAAATCTTATCGGTTTCGTTATGGGCATTACTTGTGTGATTCTTTATTTGTAACATCTGTACATATTACTGTCTACTTTCTGTTCTGCTTACTGGAAATATGCCCATATTATTCTCTCAATCTATTCGTGCTTTTGAAATTAATAGGTTGATGAAAAAGTATGGCACCCCACACTTTTGATATCACAAAGATATAGAAAAAGTTCGTAAAAAAGTGTCTGATTCCTATGCGTATGTGTCCGATTCCCTTGATTTAGGTGTCTGATTCCTATCAAATCGGACAACTAAGGGTATTTTTCACTCGTCTTCATACGAATTTTGCCCCTTTTGTTCCTCCATACCTAACTTTTCTCTCCACTGCTTTGGCGACATTCCGAGCTTGTCGCTGAAGATTTTGTAGAGCTGGCTACGTGACGAAAAGCCGCAGGAAGAGGAGATTGTATCATTGCTGTATTCCGGATGCGCAGCTATCATCTTCTGGGCTTCCACCAGTCGGATGTCGGAAAGCCAGATACGGAAGGTGGAATGCAGATGCAGGTCAAAATACTCGCTCAGTTCGCGACGCGAAAGAAAAACCTCGCGCGACACCTTTGAGATATTAGTGCTCGAGTCGCGATAACCGCCTTCTTTCACCCATTTATCCAATGCCATACCCACCTTCTCCGCCATTTCTGCAGGGTAAAGCACAGATTCTTTCTCCTTATTGTCCGAATCATCATCAGCTCCGCACGATTCTTCACCCGACACATCCTCATCGAGCACGTCCCTGATGGATGCCATGCCGAAACCGAGATAGACAAAGCAGAGGACGTAAAAGAAGATAGCAAAGAGTCCGAACGGAGCTATTATGAAAAGCAAAGGTCGCCAGACTATCGCAATGACAAGCACGGACAATGTGGTACTCATCAGCAGATAAGCCGATCCGACAAAGCGCTTGTATGGTACGATGTCGCCACCAGTCTCGTTGATTACCCTCTTACGGCTGCGCTTTATCGTCTTCCACGGAACAAGCACAAACACGGTCATTACCACGAAGTACACTGCATGCATTATGGGTTGCACGTATGGCATCTCCAGACATCCGTTTCTCAGCCACCCTATAAAAAACAGCAATAGTATGAGAAAGGTACACATGGCTCCGAACAACACATAGCTACGGAATCGCCGACGGTCGCCTTCAAGTCCAAGCACGGAGCCTGAGAAGAGAAAAGCAGCGGGAGTATAGAAGAGGATGTTCACCACCGTGGCGCCGGTGTCAGTGGTGGCACGAATGGAAAAGCGCATCTGAAGAAAATAATGGAGAGCAAGAAGAAGCACGGCAGTGACCAGCATCCAGCGCGACCGCTCATATCTGCGATTTGTACCTTCCTGTATGAAATACGACACTATTATTATAGGCGCTAATAACAGTGACACAAGAAAGCAAGTGTATTGTAACAAAAGGAGATTAGTCATATCGGTAAATGTATTTCTGAAATATTTTTATATCAACCTATCAGTACACAAAATTACATTAATTTTTAGATTTTCAGTCGTTTAGCTTTATAAAAATACGCCATAACTTAAAAAAAGAATCACAAAACAAGGTTTTCCTTTGTCAACCGGATAAATAACCTTACCTTTACATAAACATTACTTATACATATAAAAACTAATCATGAAACAGAATCACATCTTACCCATAGCATTGTGCATAAGCGCAATGTCAGCAGTCTCGCCCGTATTGGCTCAGTCTGACAACGTAAAACTGGAAATTAACGCCATCGGCGGACACATAGTTGGCGACGACTTTTCGGGCGTACCGACCACGGTGGCAAAGGGCAAGCCCATCTATCTTATGCCGGTGGCTCCTGCTGAGGGCTATCAGCTGAAGGGCGTGAAGGTGCGCCATGGACAGAACATCAAGGGCGAACAATACGTTGACGGCGTGAAGCAATGGGACGAGTATGACGTGACGGACGCTGAAGCGGACGAAACTTTCACCATAGACGGCAAGAACGTGGACGGTGACGTAATGGTAACGGCGGTGTTCGAGCCGGACGGAACGGAGGAATACAAGCTGGTGTTCGCCGATGAATTCAACGGCGAGGACGGTTCGATGCCGAACGAAGCCAACTGGAGCCGCTGCTCACGCGAGCATCCTACATGGAAACGATTCACGGCGCAGACCAAAGAGGGTCAGGAACGCACGGCTTACATCAAGGACGGCAATCTCGTGACGCGCTGCATAGCCAACGACATCGACGAGGAAGGCGACGTGGACATGATAAGCGGTGCCGTGGAAAGTGCCGGAAAGATGAACTTCACATACGGTCGCATAGAGGGACGACTGCGCACTACGCCGCATACGGGCAACTTCCCCGCCTTCTGGATGATGCCGCAGGACGGTTCGGAGGGATGGCCGACGTGCGGTGAGATTGACCTTTGGGAACAGATTGACGCCGACGGACGCACTTACCACACCGTTCACACTCACGTTACTTACGACCTCAATCAGGCAAAGCCTAACTCCGGTGGTATTTACACCAACGCTGCTGACTATCATGTCATAGCCATGGAATGGGAGCCGGAGCTTCTCTCATGGTTCGTTGACGGCGTGAAGGTGTTCTCTTACGCAAAGTCGAAGAACGCCGACCTGCTCAGCAAGGGACAGTGGCCCTTCGACAAGCCTTTCTATCTTATCCTCAATCAGAGTGTTGGCGACGGCTCGTGGGCACGTCCGTGTGACGTTTCGTTCACGTACGAGACCTTCTTCGATTATGTACGACTGTATCAGAAGGACGGACAAAGCGCCACTCTCCCACCCTCAACAGCCATCGGCAACATCAATACGGACAACCTCCGCAACGTGGACGCCTTTGCCACGGACGGCGGCATCCGCATCGTGACTCCCGAAAATTGCATCGTTACCATCAACGACATAGTCGGACGCACGGCTTTCCGAGGCATGGTGCAGGGCAATAAGGACATCCGCCTCGACAAGGGCGTGTACATGGTGGAAGGAAAGAAGATAATGGTGAAGTAAAACAAACGTATAGACATATAATAATAACGAGATATGAGAATAAATAACGCACCACTCTTGTTGCTTACATTAATTATAGCAGCCTCCATCATCTCGCCTATCGCTTCACATGCGCAGAAGCACGACAAGGGAGCCAAGCCTTTAGGACAATACGAGGAGCTTGCCGACCCAAAGCAGCACGACCCCATCGAGCTATGGACACGCAGTCTGGGACGCGACAGCGTCCGTACGGCATGGGCTTCCACCGACGTACGCTACGGCAAACACGCTGTTCCGACCGGATTGTCGACTTCGCGCACGCTCAGAAAGTCGGCTTGGCGCGGCGAACGTGTCAACGCTCAGGCGGTCATCTATACGCTCCGCGACCTTGACAACGTCAGCCTCAGCGTCTCAGACCTCCGCTCTGCCAAGGGCAACGTGATAAAATCGGATAACGCTCATCCCTATTTCGTGCGCTACGTCATGACCGACGAGCTCAATAAAGACGGAAAGGGAGGCTGCGGCTGTCGCGACAATAAAGCTGATTGGGATTCGTCGCTTGTGGCTGACGTGCTCGACATCAACAAGAAATTGGCTGTAAAGCGGACCTCCACACAACCCATCTGGCTCAACATCCGTGTGCCGCACGACGCCAAACCGGGCGTTTACGAGGGCACATTGTGCGTAAGCGGCAAGGGAATGAAGGACGAAAAGCTGAAAATAGAGCTGAAAGTAACAGACCGTGAGCTTACCGAACCGTCGAAATGGCACCTCAATATCGACCTTTGGCAGAACCCTTACGCCGTGGCTCGCTATTATGGCGTTGAGCCGTGGAGCCGCGAACACCTGGACGCCATGCTGCCCATCATGCGCATGCTGGCTGATGCCGGACAGCACGCCATCACGGCTTCCATCATGCACAAGCCGTGGAACGGTCAGACCTTCGATCCGTACGACAGCATGGTGACGCGCATCCGTCACATCGACGGTACGTGGACGTACAGCTATGCAGTATTCGACAAGTGGGTGGAGTTTATGACGGAAGAGGTGGGCATGCGTGATGCGCTCATCTCCTGCTACACCATGATACCCTGGAACCTCAGTTTCGACTATTATGACGAGGCTACAAGCCGCGTACAGTTTGTGCGTGCCGAGCCGGGCGACTCCACATACGCTGCCTATTGGGGCGGTTTCCTCCGCGACTTCGCCCGTCATCTGCGCCAGAAAGGATGGTTCAGCCGCACCGCCATCTCAATGGACGAACGACCGATGGAGGCAATGAAAGCTGCCATCAAGGTGATAAAGGATGCCGATCCTGACTTCAAGATTACGCTTGCGGGCAACTATCATGACGAGATACAGCACGATCTCTATTATCTCTCCATCCCCTACGGACAGAAATTCCCTGACGAAGTGCTGCGCCAACGTCGCGAACGCGGACAGATAAGCACATACTATACCTGCTGCACCGAGCCGTTCCCCGGCACATTCTCGTTCTCATCACCTGCCGAAGCGGCATGGATTGGCATACATGCGGTGGCTGCCGACTATGACGGATATCTGCGTTGGGCAGTAAACAGCTGGACGGAAGACCCTCTGCGCGACACACGTTTCCGCACTTGGGCAGCCGGCGACACATACAGCATCTATCCCGGACCGCGCCCAAGCATCCGCTTCGAGCGACTTGTGGAAGGCTTCCAGAACGCCGAAAAGATATGGCAGCTCCGCAAAATCTATCGTCGTAACGGACAGAAGGGCAACTTGAAGAAGCTCAATGCCTTGGTAAGCAAGTTCGCTCCCGCCGTTCTCAGCAAGGATGCGGCAGAGACAGCGAAGATGATACATCAGCTTGAGGCGACGCTCAACGGCGAAAGATAATTGCTTTATTACAACGAAAAGAATTGCTGTTTTATCACGAAAGGAGTTCTAAAACTCCTTTCGATTATTGTTTTATATTTCTTTTACCATTGATAATGTGGTAGTTATATCATATTTTTTATATATTTGCAAAAAGAAAATCAGACAATTAGAGAAATATAAGCAAGGAGGATATACATCATGAGAAAGGATATGATATTATTGGTCAGCGGCGCTGTACTTGTAAGCAGTTGTATGACTGCAGCGGGAGCGGGCGCTTATGCCGGCAGTTCGTTAGGTTCGGTCGTCGGTTCTGCCATCGGTGGCATAGCCGGAGGACCGCGCGGCAGTGACGTCGGCACGCTCATAGGTATGGCAGGCGGTGCCATCGTTGGTGCCACAATGGCTAATGCTGCAGAAAAGCAAGCACAGACAGCACACTCATACAGCAACAACTCTTACGATGATACGTACGGTGGATCATACAGCGGTTCGTACAACGACTCGTATGACAGCCAGAATATCGACCCGTCGCAGATGGTGGACAACACCAATTCGGGCAATGACTGCATCGACTTCAATGCAGACACCACCGGATACGGATCGTCATCCGTCAGCGCAAGCACGCTGGAAAGAGCTGACGCCGAACGTCTCGAAATAAAGAACGTCAGCTTCACGGACGCCAACGGAGACGGCATACTGGAAGCCGACGAAGAAGGCAAGATGGTGTTCGAGATATATAACCACTCTAACCTGCCCGTCTTCGGCATCATACCGTCAGTAAAGGAGGCTGAAGACAACCGCCATATCCAGATTTCGCCAAGCATTCTGGTGGAGCAGATCGCTCCTGGCAGCGGCATACGCTACACCGCTTCCGTCAAGGCTGACCGCCGCATAAAGGACGGCGAAGCCAGATTGCTCGTCTCCGCCGAGCGCGACGGCAAACCCGTATCGTACGTCACCGTGGTGAAGGTCAATACGATGAAAAGAAGCAAGAAGTAATTCCTAATTATTTATGCACCTTTCCTTTCTTAGGAAGGTGCATAATTCCGTTTTCAGGAACTGTATATTCTGTAATCTCGAAATCGAATTCCGGCAAATCATCCACTTCCGGCTCAGGACGATACGGCACCTTGTTGGTACGTACACGCTCCACACGTACCACCGCAACCCCCTGCGAGAGGATGCCAAGCTGTCTGGCTGCTCCGTAAGATAAGTCAATGATTCTGCCACGCCCGCGAGGACCGCGGTCGGTAACCCGAACAATGACTTCCTTGCCATTGTTCTCATTGGTGACACGCAATAGCGTGCCGAATGGATATGTCCGGTGAGCACACGTGAGGCTGTCATGATGGAGCCGTTCACCGCTGCTCGTCCGCGCACCAGTGGCACGCTTCGAATAATAGGAGGCCTTGCCACGTTGTGTCTGCGCCATCACGGCAAGACACACTGTCATCGACAATGCCAGGGCCAAGATTCTTATTGCATACATAAATATGTTCTCCTTTCCTGATTGTGAGAATCCTCTTAACAGAGGCTGTTATTATTTTAAACCTCAAGGCTGATACGATATTCAGAAGCCCAAGAGGATGTTTTTCAAATTCACCTTTGTCTTTACTTGGCTTAAACTGTCGGTTAAAAAAGGCAGCAAACAGAATAAAACGAAAAAAACAAGGACCGTTACTCTGCGACCACATCACGTGAGGCAGAGTCCGTATCCTTGTAGATTTCTATTTGCCTATATGTATTATAGAATTCCTTTCTCTAAAGGAACTAACTCTTACTTTTTTTCTTTAATTCGCTGGAACAAATTCGCAAGTGACTGATTTCTTGCGAAATATTTGTTGCGGGCTCTTAAACGATGCCCTGTGCCATCATCGCGTTGGCAACCTTCATGAAGCCGGCGATATTAGCGCCCTTCACGTAGTCGATATAGCCGTTAGGCTGTGTACCGTACTTAACACACTGCTCGTGGATAGAGTGCATGATGTAGTGGAGCTTCTCGTCCACCTCAGCCTCGCTCCATGTCAAGCGTATTGAGTTCTGAGTCATCTCAAGACCAGAAGTAGCAACACCACCTGCGTTGACAGCCTTGCCAGGAGCGAAGAGCTGCTCAGCAGCTACGAACTTCTCAACAGCCTCAGCTGTACAGCCCATGTTAGAAACCTCAGCAACGCAGAGAGGCTTCTGAGCGAGAATCATATCGGCGTCATTGCCGTTAAGCTCGTTCTGTGTAGCACATGTAAGGTAGATGTCAGCCTTAACTTCCCAAGGCTTCTTGCCTGCAATGAACTTAGAGCCGGGGAACTCGTCCTCGTACGGCTGGCAAACGTCGTTACCGCTTGAGCGAAGCTCGAGCATATAGTCGATCTTATCACCAGAAACGCCGTTCGGATCATAGATGTAGCCGTCAGGACCAGAAATTGTGATGACCTTAGCGCCAAGCTCTGTAGCCTTCTTGGCAGCACCCCAAGCCACGTTACCGAAGCCAGAGATAGCAACAGTCTTGTCCTTCAGATCGAGACCGCGTGTAGCCATCATCTGATGAACGAAGTAGAGAGCGCCGTAGCCTGTAGCCTCAGGACGGATGCGTGAGCCACCGAACTCGAGACCCTTGCCTGTGAGCACACCCTGATACTGGTGTGTGAGCTTCTTGTACATACCGAAGAGGTAGCCAATCTCGCGGCCGCCTACGCCGATATCACCAGCGGGAACGTCCTCATCAGGACCGATGTGACGATAAAGCTCAGTCATGAATGACTGGCAGAAACGCATAACCTCTGCGTCGGAACGTCCGCGGATAGAGAAGTCTGAACCACCCTTGCCACCGCCCATCGGGAGTGTGGTAAGCGCGTTCTTGAATGTCTGCTCGAAACCGAGGAACTTAAGAATAGAGAGATTTACCGACGGATGGAAGCGAAGACCTCCCTTGTACGGACCAATAGCACCGTTGAACTGAACGCGATAGCCAATGTTTACATGTACTTCGCCGTTGTCGTCTGTCCAAGGTACACGGAAAGTGATGATACGCTCGGGTTCTACGAGGCGCTCGATGAGCTTGGCTTTCTCAAACTCAGGATGCTGGTTGTAAACGTCCTTAATAGAAATGAGCACTTCGCGGACTGCCTGCAGGTACTCGGCTTCGCCCGGGTGTTTAGCCTCAAGGGCTTGCATAATCTTTTCGACTTCCATAGTAAAAGGTTTTTAGTTGATGTTATAGATTTTTTGTCGTTTTGTCACTTTGACACCGCAAATATAGCTCATTTCAGTTTATCTACCAAAAAAAAACGAGGCGGATTTCGTTTTTTAGCTTACTTTTAGATATGATTTTA
>OCQZ01000263.1_pt1 | contig 16341 bp, 11 predicted proteins | sample 1538921 | NCBI WGS metagenome assembly OCQZ01 (sample SAMN03418269, study PRJEB22391) | human gut metagenome | biome: human-gut; feature: organic feature; material: feces | host: Homo sapiens | place: Tanzania | collected 2013-01 | reverse complement strand
CTACTTGTTTACACCTATGTACGAAGCTTCTTTCAAAGGCACGAAAAGGTGATGCGATTCACCCTGCGCTTTTTTACAATATTATTGATTATCAAAACGTAAGAAAAACGGAATTTTTAGGCTGTCAAAGTCAGGAATGATGTTTTTGTTCGGTTATTTGGCCGGATTTTACTGAAATCAATCCGAACTTTTCGGCAGGTTTATTCCGAACTTTTCCAGATAATGTAAGCCTTCCCAAGAAGAGTCCAGAGTCAGAGTCCAGAGTAGAGAGAGTAGAGTCCGCCGCTGGCAGATTGCCGTGGAAGGCAAGTTACTGAATATCAATCAAAAGAGACACCCTCCTCCCAGCCGATATGACGGGGAGGAGGGTGCATTAATATATTCATTCAGATGGAGTTGGCCTCCACGGCTGAGACAGCGTCATCGGCATCCTCTTGCCGTAAGTCTGGATGACCCTGGATCGCCACCCCTGTTTCGCAGACAATCAACGCTCGTAACAGGATGACCTTGGATGACAAAGGCGATGACCCAACCCTGTTTCGCGGACAATCAACGCTCGTAACAGGATGACCCTGGATGACAAAGGCGATGGCCACCCCACAGGCTGATTACCGCATGTCGGAGTAGCAGCCGTCAACGGTAACATTGCCCCCCTCGATGATGTAGAGGTCATCCCTGGTGGCGGGGTAGCGGAGGATGAAGTCCTTGAGGGTCACGTTCCTGCAGTCCTTGAGATAGACGAGCGTCGGAACGGTCGCATTCTCGGGGATATGCCTCATCCTCACCTGACCGGCGATGTCGTCCAGAAGGGCCGGGCCGCGGCCGTCGATCACTCCGGTGCCGAATATGGACATGTTCTCAACGCCCTCACCCCAGAAGACGGCCTTGCGCCCCTTGTAGGAGTAGATGTTCGTCGAGCCTACGATCACCGCGCCCTCGCGAAGCCTGATGCTGACCCCGGACTTGAGCTGCACGGCTCCGGTGACGTAACGCCCCACACTGAACTCAAGGGTTCCGCCACCCTTTGAGGCGATGAAGTCGATCGCGCCCTGGATGCTCGTGGTGTTGTCGTGAACGCCGTCGCTCTTGATGTTGAAGTTGGACGCCTTATAAACGTTCTGGGAGAGTCCCATTACAGAAAACAGCAGCAAAGCCGTCAATAACAATATTCTTTTCATTTCTTCCTGATGTTCTTGGTGTCCTTTGTAATGATCTGTTTCTTGCCCTTAGGAGCGGTCTCCTGATTGATCTGAAGGTTCTTCATACGAAGGCCGTTCACGTCATCGGTCACGATGGCCGGACGGTAATCCTCACCGTCAACCGTGAGTTTCACGTTGTCGAAGACAATGCCGTCGGCGTGACGGATGTAGAATCCCCATGCCGGAAGCTCCTTCCAGTTGGAGAACTCAGGGTAACGGGTCTCCTGCTCCTCGATCGCGTCAAGTTCCTCCTTAGAGGTACCTGCGTAGGCATATTCAGGATCGGCGTGGCCCGGATAGACAATCTCGATGTTCTCCATGCGGACATTCTCGATGCGAAGGCCAGGCAGACCGGCGATAATGCTCGGGCAGACGTTGCGAGGCAGATCCTCGACAGGGCCCTCATAGCTGTAGCCAGCGTCCGGCTTGTCGAACGGAACCTCGGCATACATATTCTTGATCACCACATCCTTAAGGCAAGGCACCTGACTGCCGTTGACATTGCGGGTTCCCGTACGAAGGAAGATCGGGTTGCCGGTGTTAAGGCTCTTGAGGCTGTCGATCTCCACATCCTCGATCTGGGCACCGTCCACGGTGGCGATGGTGATCGCGCTGCGGTAGGTGTCGAATATGGTCATGTTCTTGAACCTGAAGTGCCTGAACTTGCCACGGGTATAGGTTCCGAACTTGATGCCGTTGGCGCTGCTTCGTCCCACGCAGTTCTCCACGAGGATGTTCTCGCTCACTCCGTCGTTGCTGTGGCTCTTGAAGCAGTACACATCGTCAGCCGCGTCGAAATAGCAGTTGCGGATGATCACGTCACGGCTGTCGACGATGTCTATGCCATCATTGTTCCAGTAACTCTTGGCATCTACTTTCACACCATCCACAAGAATATTGCTGCACTTGTCATATTGCTGGTTCCAGCTGGCCGGATCCTTGAGGGTGATGTCCTTGATCGTGATGTTGTCGCATTTGTAGAAGTGAAGGTTCTGAGGACGGAGTATCTCTCTGACGCGGTCAAGTACGAGAGGATCGTCAATCAGACCCATGTGAACAAAATCGACATATTTCGTGGCCACTTCGAATCCACGGCCGTTGATCATTCCCTCGCCGGTGACTCCGACATTGTTCTGCTTTATAGCGAAGACCAAGGATGTCCATTTCGCGTCCTGATCCCTGACGAAATCGTATGGATTCAAAGAAGAGAGAAGAGCGGCCTCTTTCTCGATGTGTAGGATGACATTGCTTTTCAGGTAGACTGTGCCTGAGACATAACCGCCTTTGTCAAGCACGACACGTCCTCCTCCCTGAGCGGAGGCGAAATCAATGGCGGCCTGAAGACTTGCCGTGTTCAAGGTGACTCCATCCGGTTTTGCTCCAAAATCACGGGCAAAGTAGTCCTTTGCTCCGATCGTGATTGTCGAGCCGATGAAAATCGAAGATACTGCGATGAATTTGACTAAAATGTTCATTTTGCTAATCGTCCCCTTAGGCAGGTACAACCACTATCGCAAAAACAGATGTAGGGCGCGCTTGATTAAACGTCCCCTTTAAGAATATATTCATGATTGACGGAAGCGTCATCCTGAAGAAAGCCCTTGACGCCAACTCACCAGTAGAGGCGCGCAAGGGTGCGGAAAGGATTGCGGTGGCCAAAAATCAAAGTTATTTTATCAAATATTTACTTAATGTTTATGGGCGTTATTATATTTTTGTAGCGTAGCATGTCAATTAAATTGACAACTCTATTGTTGATGGCACTGTTTAATTGATAATCAATTATACATTTGTTTTTACTAAAGGGGACGATTAACAAAACCATTATTAAAAAACAGTTTATGGGTAAACGATTTATTCTAACTCTTATCGGAGCCGCTGCCGCCCTTGTGATGGCAAGCTGCGCCGATGATGCGAAGATCGCGCCTGAAGGCGTGTCTCTCGACAGGACGTCCATAACTATGCAGGTTGGTGACAAGGACAGCCTTATCGCCAGCATCACACCTTCTGACGCTCACAATCAGAGGGTGCATTGGACTTCCTCTGAACCGAATGTGGTCGCGGTAACCAGAAAGGGAGCGATTGAAGCTCTCTCCGTTGGTAAGGCGACCATTACCGTAACCTCTGTGATCGGCAAATACACCGCGACCTGCGATGTTGTTGTCAATCCGATCTCTGTTACAGGAATCACTCTTGACAAGACTTCTCTGAATGTGTATGTGGGTGAGACCGGAACTTTGACTGCGACAGTGGCTCCGGCCAATGCGACAGACAAGGCCGTAACCTGGACCTCCAGCAACGAGGATGTGGTAACGGTCGCCAACGGTGTCGTTTCCGGTGTTGACGAGGGTGAGGCAACCATCACCGCCACAACAAAGGACGGCAACAAGGTGGCTTCCTGCAAGGTTACTGTCACATTGAAAATCCCTACAGAGGCTGAGACTTTGGATTTGTGGAAAAACGATTCCAAGGGTAAGATTGCCATCTATGGCGGAGCAGACAAGAAGACTGTGGACTTTCTCACCTATAGCGGAGACGGAGTGGTGAGATGGAGCGAAAACACCACCGGCAAGCCTCGTACTGCCACCATGGAATTCTCCACTGGATCAAAGGTTACCATCACACAGATTGGAGCGAATGATTTCAAGGGTGACTGGAACTTTACATCCAAAGTTTTCTGCAAGGACGGATTCGCCACTCAGGCCAACAAGGTAACTCTTCCTAATGGTATTGTTATAGGAGAACCTAAGGGTGGAGAGACTCTCACTGACGGTGCAGGTAAGACTCATGTCAATAACGTCAGTGTAGATGGACTATATCACAAGGGAGTTATCATTGACGCGGCTGTGGAAATTGATTATGAGAACAAGACTGTCGCGTTCGGTCTGTTTCTGGATGCGAGGAAAGCACAGAAGGACACCAAACCGGCAAACGCAGCCTATCCATACATAGCGTTCCTTCCTGAACTCTGCCAGAATTATGTCAATGAAGGAAGTTGGGGAGGAAACTACAACTTTACAGCTCCGGATCTCGGCGAGCCTAAGTATGAATGGCTCTGGTTTACTGTAAGCAGTGACTACGACACGCTTACTTACAGTGCGGCTAAAGCACAGAAACTCACGACGAGCAATCCTAACAAGTACTATCAGTGGATTTGCGGAATCACGATCGCTTCATTCAAGTCAGAAGAAGTCACTATCGCAAATTCAGCCGCAGGCGCCACTAACGTCTGGACAAATACCATCTACCAATTCAACACAAACGCCGGCTCCATTGGTTTGGTATTCACGAGGAAATAGTTCTCCAGTATGATCATCAACATAATATCAAATATATTTATGTCTAAACGAATAATAGTGTTCTTCGCGGTCCTTTTCATCGGACTGCAGGCATTTGCCCAGACTACGGTCAGCGGCGTCGTCTCTGACGAGAAAGGCGAGACTTTGGTCGGAGTCAACATCCAGATCAAAGGCACCTCGAACGGAACCATGACAGACCTGGACGGAAAGTGGTCGTTGAACAATGTCAACGCCAAGACTGTCCTGGTGTTCTCCAGCATAGGCTACACCACGGAGGAAATCACTGTGGGAACTCAAAGGAATATCAAGGTGACCCTCAAGGAGGACAATAACTTCCTCGATGAGGTTGTCGTTGTAGGTTACGGTACCGCCCGCAAAAAAGACGTTTCAGGAGCGATCTCCAGCGTCAACTACGGAAGTAACAAGGACATCGTCAACCTGCCTAACCCTAATGCCCTCTCGGCGCTGTCAAGTAAGGTGGCCGGCTTCAGCTACTCACCTACCAGTTCGGCGTCAGGTGACAACACCAGCACTATGACCATCCGTGGTAAGAACGTGATTCCTACCGGTGGAGCTGTCAGCGGACAGGGTGTCAACGCACCTCTGCTTGTTGTCGATGGAGTGCTTTCATACGACTCTATCCAGTCCATCAATACCAACGACATCGAGTCCATTGATGTGTTGAAGGATGCTTCCGCAGCCGCCATCTACGGATCACGCGCCGCCAACGGTGTCATCATCATCACGACTAAGAAAGGTACATCCCAGAAGCCAAAGGTTTCCTTCAACGCAAGCGTGAGCCTTTCCGACTGGTCACGCCGACTCAAGATGGTCACCGATGACGAGACCTTCCTCAAGAACATCTTCTACACAAAGGCAGCCAATGATGACAGGTACAAGGGTAAGACTTTCGAAGGGATGTATGCTGACCTTGATGACGCTGCATACGATCTCTTCGGTGGATCATCCATCTCTTTCCAGGCTTATGAGGAAGAGGTGAAGACAGACTGGATTGACGAGATATCACGTGTCGGTGTAGGTCAGAAATACGACCTCAACGTCTCAGGTAAGTCTCAGAATGTGACATACTACGTTTCCGGCAACTATACCCGTCAGCAGGGTATTCGCCTGGGAGACGACTTCGAGAAGTACAACTTCCTCGCGAAAATGGACATCAACATCACCGACTGGCTCACATTCGGTGTCAAAGGTAACTTCCTTTCAGCACATAGCTGGGGTCAGGTCGCCAAGATCCAGCACGCAACGTGGATGAGTCCATACTCTTATGTTTACTGCCAGATTCCGGGCTACGAGGATTGGTATAACTCACATCCAGCTGGGGGTAGCGGCGGTTCGCAGGCCAGCCCGCTTTGGGGCAACGCTCCAGGTGCTTCTTATCTTTGGACGGACCGCTCAAGTTATGGTACTAATGTCAATGGCGTTGCATACGCTCAGGTTGACTTTCCGTTCCTCAAGGGACTTTCCTACAGAATCACCATGCAGGGTCAGTACAACACTGGCAACACCGATGTGTTCACCAACCCTGAGTACTGGGTTTCCACTGACAACACCGGCCAGATGAGCGATCCTTCACAGTTCGCTGACCAGGCGCAAGGTACTTCATCATTCAGCCGCTCCAACAGCTGGACCATCGACAACATCCTTACCTACAGCAAGGACTTCGGCAAGCACCACGCTGACGTGATGGCTGGTTACACCCGCGAACACTACAACTCTGAAGGCCTCAGTGTGGGCTTTCAAGGATTCGACACTCCGACCTTCCTTGGTGTTTACAACATCGACGCTTCCTATGGAGAGAACAGGACCATGAGCCGCGGCCGCACTGTCAGCTCTTCCATCGGTTATCTCGCCCGTGCGAACTACAACTTCGCAAACACCTACTACGCCACATTCAACTTCCGTCGTGACGGCTACTCGGCTTTTGCAGAGGGTCACAAGTGGGGCAACTTCTTTGGCGCGTCCGCTGCTTGGGTGCTCAGCAACGAGAACTTCATCAAGAATCTTGGTGTGTTCGACTTCCTCAAACTTCGTCTCTCTTGGGGTCAGAACGGTAGCCGTTCTGTAAACCCTTACCAGACACTCGCTTCTGTAGGGGGAACCTACACTTGGCTTGACAACAAGAGTGCCTACGGTTTCAAACCTAACGGAATTCCTAACAAGTCCTTGACATGGGCCACCGTGGAGAAGTACGACCTTGGTATCGACTTCTCTGTCCTTAACTCACGCGTCAACGGTAGCATCGATCTCTACACAGGGCAGACTACCAACATGATTGTTCAGCGCTCCGTTCCTTACATCACCGGATTCACCGCGGCCTATGACAATGTCGGAAAGGTGACCAATAAGGGTGTCGAGTTTACGGTCAATACGATCAACATCAACGGTAATGGCAAGGACAGCTTCCGTTGGGAGTCCAACCTCGTGTTCGATTCCAATGCCAACAAGCTCGTCGAGCTGTTTGGACCGGATCACGACGGCAACGAGGCTGACGACATCACCAACGCCACCACCTATGGCTATGACTCATACGTCTGTCTGCAGGTTGGCCGCCCTATCGGAGCCGGCTACGACTACAAGCTCCTTGGTGTGTTCCAGAGTCAGGATGAGATTGACAACTACAAGAGCTCTGACGGAACAGTGATCATGCCTAACGCAAAGCCTGGTGACTACAAATTCGAGGATTACAACAATGATGGAAAGATTGACGCAAACGACCGTCATTATGTGGGTTCTCCTGACCCTCTGTTCACCCTCAACTTCGGCAATACTCTCTCTTGGAAGAACTTCTCTCTCTACTTCAACTTCCGTTGGGCTCAGGGAGACAAGAACCACTTCCTTTGGTGTAACCCTAATGGCCATCAGAGTAACTTTGGCTCAGGTGCCCAGCTCGCTGACAGCAAACCTTGGACCGAGAAGAATCACAGCACTACAGTCGCAAGGTACGGCTATCAGAACACTCTTGGCTACAACTTCTGGGAGAACCGCTCTTTCCTGAAGCTGAAAGACCTCTCCTTCTCCTACACCTTCGACCAGAACTTCATCAAGAAAGTCGGCCTGAGCAACGCCCGTGTCTATGTGGCCGCCACCGACCTCTTCACAATCACAAAATGGTCCGGTCTCGATCCTGAGAATGGTGGTACCATCGCATCCAACTCCGCTTCCGACAAGTACGGCAGCAACGGTACTTACAAGACTGTCACCTTCGGTGTCAACCTGACATTCTAAAAATTTGAACGAATATGAAAATCAATAAAATCTTTATGGCAATAGCCGCCGCGGCGGTTCTGTCCGGAAGTTTTGTCGCATGTTCGAACGATGAGGAATTCCTCAAGGAGAAGTCCTACAAGTTCGATGACAATACTTTCTACAACACAGAGAAGGACATGGAGATGGGTCTCACATCTTGCTACCAGCTCGTACAGTACATGATGACCGGTGCGATGAGAACCTACCACTCCTGGATGCCTATGGGACTCGGACTGGACACCTTCACTCCATGGAGTGGGGATGACCAGAACGCCTCTTGGCAGAATATGATTCCGACAAACGGATACTCCCGTCACTGGATGGACTACCTCTATAAATTGATCAACAGGTGTAACACAGTCATAGACCTGATTGACGAGCGTCCTGAGATCAAATACTCCACTGACACCAAGAAGAACGAACTTCGTGGCGAGGCTGTGTTGATGAGGGCATGGTCATACAGACTTCTCGCAGCCCTGTATGGTAATATTCCTATACTTGATCATCGCACAACAGAGACTAAGTTCGACTATGCTCCTAACACAAGGCAGGAGATCTGGGAGTTCATGAAGACCGACCTTGAGTGGGCGGAGAAGAACCTTCCTAAAAAAGCACGTCAGATTGGAACCGTCACTGCTCCCGTGGCTGGAATCTATCTCGCGGAGGTCAATCTTGCTCTTGGTAACTTCCAGGAGGCTGTTGACGCCGCAACACGTGTGATCAGCAAGCAGGACGGTGACTACAACATCATGACCACCCGCTTCGGTTCACGCAAGAATGAGCAGACTGACCGTTACGGAAACAAACTGAACCCTTACTGGGATCTTTTCCGTGGCGCATGGGGAAGAAACGGTGACACAGGTCAGGGAGACAGCAATCCAAACGCACCGGACAACAAGGAGGCTCTTTGGGTGGCTCAGTTCAACTACGGTACCTACTCAACCGGTGGCGGTGGAGACAGCTGGGGCAAACCGGGACACCCTAACGTTGTCGAAGCCTGCTGGTCACCTAACGGTTACAACGGACTTCAGACCACACGTACCAAAAAGAGCAACGGAGATGTATTCTATTTCTATGGAAATGATGCGGCCTGCTACGCTGAAGGTGTTGTCGCGAACTCCAAACTGTCAACAATCTCTGGCTGCGAGAAGAGATACCTCGCCAACATCCAACAGGATTCCCTCGGTGGAAGGGTTTCTATGGTCGGAACGACTTGCATCCCTACTGAATATGTTTACGGGGATCTTTGGAAGGATGACCCTAATGACTTCCGTGGTTGCGAGACCATGATTCAGAGGAACTTCTACCTCCCGGGAGGACAGAAGTGGTACGATGCCAAAGCCGAGATGTACGCCCGCGCCAAGGCCGCTGTCGGCACACCTGATGAGGAGGCTTACAGGGTAAACGCAAGTGACACAACAGCGATCTATCCAAGATACTGGAAGTTCACAGACGACTGTCATCCTAACGGAGACACCAAGCAGTACGATGTTGACTGGTACATCCTCCGCTTCGCAGAGGTGTACTTGCTCCGCGCCGAGGCTTACCTTGCCCTTGGAGACAAAGGGAAGGCTGCGGATGACATCAATGTCCTCCGTGACCGTGCCCAGGCTAAGCGTTGCTCTGCCGATCAGATTGACATTGACTACATCCTTGACGAGCGTACCCGTGAGCTCATCGGTGAGGAGATGCGTTGGGTAACCCTTAACCGTCTGTCAGTCAATCCTAATTGCGGTTCTTATGTGACAACCAAGTACCCTGTTCAGGACGCGACCACCAGCAACACGATGTACGAGCGCGTCCGCAAGTATGGATTCGGCTACGAGAACAATCCTAAACAGCGTGAGGCTTATGTTGACGCGCAGGGCAAGACTCGTCACTATCCGTACTTCTGGCCACACAACTACCAGCACCCTATTCCAGTGAACATCATCCAGTCTAACAGCCAGACAAAGTATCCTCAGAATCCTGGATATTAATGGTCTGAAAGACATGATTCTCGCGAGGGAGAGACGAAGGAATTCGTTCCTCCCTCTTTTTTGAGTATATTTGTGGGTTAAGCGAACATATTCAATCAAAAGATGAAAAAACACGTCCTCATCATCGCGGTTTTTGTGCTTCTTGCCACAGGATGCACCCGTAAGTATGGAATAACGGATAGGGCTGTGCGGCAACTCCCTGTTTCCTTGAAAGAGCACATCACCGAGTTTGTACCCGAGTTCAGTGACTTGTCTGTCCGGAATCTGAAGACGGTCTATGAGAATGACAGCATTTGCCTGCTGCAATTCACAGCGGCGTACAAGGACACGGCTGGAGTTGACAAGAAGATAGACCTGCGGTACACCTACCTATACGATGATGTCGTGAGCATGATGAATGGGAAAATGACGTTCAACGAGGCATTCAACCAGATTCCATGCATGCCGGATGAACTGATCAAAATGAATCAGAAAACCGTAAGGAAGAACAAGGAGTCAGTCTATCAGAATCTTTACGGCTCAACACTCCCTGTCAACACCCCGTTTGACGAATAGTTGTTGGTCTGACGGCCTCTTCTGTGCTTCGGCAAGTTCGGCAGCCGGTCTCTGAACCTGTCGGACAACAGCACCGGAGTTTCTGCTCTTGGCCTGTCGAAGAGTCTTCTTCAATGAAAAGCGTGTCCGACTCCTTCGAGTTCAAGAAGGAGTTCCGGACGGCAGATGTCGGCGGTGAGGAAGTGGAGGGAAATATTCCCGAAGTGAGCCATGAAAGCATCCCGGACGGTCGCCATGTCCTGCGGACGGCGCACATAGACGCGCATCAGATCAAAACGGAAACCGGAGCAGTCTTTGGAAATATTCGAAGGCTCAACCAGATGCTCAACCACATCTATAGCCTCTTTAGCCTGCACGCGGGCGTCATCGGAGAACTCACTGTTCTCTCCTTTGATCGCGGCTGTACCGGAAACAAAGACGACATCCCCAAGAAGCCTTCCTCTCTCGAATTTAGGCGTGGTGCGGACGACCTCCTTACCGGAAGCCAGAACATTTCCTGAATATTTATGTGCAGGAATCTGCAAAGGATTGTCGATCGGCCTGTCAGCTCCTTTGAAGCCTTTGACGGCATATACAACCACCGTTACACCTCCTGCGTCACAGCCGATGCCTGTCGCCGCCGGATACCCGTTGGGCCAGTCCACCGACGAATAGAAATCCGACCTCGCGTCGTTGAACAACTGATAGTTCTGGATGCCATCATCCACGGTCGTGATGTGGTCGATGTAATTCCATTGGCGGACAATGTCCGAGACCGCAAACGACTCTGATGCAAGAATATTCCCGATTCTGTCAAAAACCTTGACTGATTGTTCTCCGATGTCCCCGGTCTGAGGAAAATGAATCCCGCTCGTCAACAACTCCACACAATCTTCAGAGCGAAGAACGGTATAATCTTCATGCCTCTCGACAACAGCGTATTCCTTAAGATAAACGACCTCTGCCACAAGCCGTCCGCTCATCGGTCTTTGTGCCACGCAGCTTACCAAAGGACATTCAGGGAAAACAGCAGCCGTCACGGAATGAAGAATCCTGTCGTTTGTCATGTAAGTGTCCGTGTCAATGGCCGCAAAGAAATAGACGATGCTGACGGCAACATATTCATTACCAATTCTGCTTAGAATGTCGTGGCACTGCTTCTCCAACGCTCCGTCAACCGACGAGGTGATTATTCCGGTAAATTTCTCCGTCATTGAAATATTTATTGATCCAACTACAAATTTCGTCATTTTCCCTGACATTCGGAATCCCTATTTTTTAAGGATTACTTAGAAGCTGTTTTGCACCTCAGCCTATCACCTTCTGCCGTTCCTTTATCTGGCGGTGATGTCGGTTCCAGGGGTGTCGCGCAGGGCGGAGGTGATGTCGTGGGCGTTGACGGTGGCCTTGCGCTCCATCAGCTCTGGGATGTTGTAGGAATTCATCTGGCTGGAGTAGTACTCCAGTGGATTCTTTTGAGGAAGGAGGAATGGCTTGGAGGCCTGTCCGTTCCCGTCAATGTGGCAGAAGAAAGGCCGCGTGTAAAGGCCGTCGATGCGTCTGCTGCTGAACACAAGCCATCGGCTGTTCCCGCTCCATGAGTGGTAACTGTCCACGTCCTCGGAATTGACAGCGTCGAGCGGGTGGATTTCCCCTGTCTGTAGATTCGCGGTCCAAAGATCGGCGTCCTTGTGCCAGATGGAGAAGTTACCATATTCCTGAAGTGTGAAAATCAGGAACTTGCCGTCCGGGGATATTCTTGGAAATGAGACGCTCTTACCGTTCCGTGCGCCGCTGTAGAGGGTGTCCACTCTCTCGCCGAATGAAGCGTCTTCCGGGTGGAAGTCGATGCGGCAGAGGCTGTATTTGGCTTTTGAATATTCCTGCGGCATGGGGGAGACCGCTTTCGCCGAGCAGAAGTACAGGCTGCGGCCGTCCGGAGAGAATGTGGGAAAAGTCTCGAATGAGTCTTTTGAACGTGTCAGTGGCGACCAGGTGATCTCGTGTTTGTCCACATCGTACACGACCACATCGGATGCTGAATCGTACACCTCAATGCGGTTCTCGTTGTGACTGAAGAAGTTCTGGTTCGTGGTGTTGACGGAGAACGCCACATGTTTCCCCGAAGGATGCCAGTACGGATAGACCAGCGCGCTGATGGTGGAGTCGGTCTTCGTGTTCAGTTTCTCGACTTTGTCATCCAGAATCATCACGGTGCCGCCAAAGTCGGCGCGGGCGTGGAACAGCATCTTCGACGGGTCCCTTTGGCAATAGGAGTGACAGTTGACACAGTTGCCACCCGTCAGGGAGTTCTTGAATATGGCGGTTTGGGAATATGTCTCCAGATTTCTTTGGTAAATGCCCACTTTCTTCCAAGCCTGATAGCCCGGTGGAATAAGTCTGTAGGAAAGGTACGGGTCGATTTCGTCCTCCGATACACTGATTGTAAAAGGTTTGAACGCCAGCCATTCCCCGCCGCGTTTGACGGAAATGGTAAGATTGATGTCGGAGCCTGCATTGCTTTCCATCAGCTTTCTCCAGTATGACATCGGGAATGAGAACAGGCCTTTGTGTCCAGTGATCTGCCTTGCGCCGGATTTCCCTTCGACTATCAAGGTGACTGGCTCGTCACCAAGGTAGGAGAAGTTCAGCGGGGCGATGTTCGGCGGAATGGTGACGCCGGCATAGTCAGGGAATATTTCCGGATTCTCATCTATATTCCCCGAAATGCAGATCCTCTGTCCGCAGGAAACGGTCAGAAGCAGAGCTGACGTCAGGGATAGGATTCCGTTGAGAGAAGGTCGCTGAGCCTGTCGAAGCGACCTTATGAACGATATGATATTCATTAATTGTCAGAAATTTGAGTGAACAGAAGATAATACCAGAACGTGTCCCGGAATGAGGCCAGTGAAGCTTTTGGGCTTTGACTCTGCGCTGCGGCGCCATATTTTTCCTTGAATGACCGGAACCGTGCGACATTCTCCTCCGTGACCCCGTGCGCAAGGCACCAGTCAAGGTCGTAGGCCTGGTGTCGCTCCACTTCCTCTCGTGACATTCCGTGATTTATGGCGAAATCGATGTCCATCGTCCCGAAATAATCCGCGTAGAAAAGCATGCATTCCTGCACCGGCGTCGGAAGACACCTCAGCGCCGGTGCTCCGTACCATTTGCTGACAAATTCCATGACATTGTCCATGTCCTTGGCCAGCAGGAGATAAGACAGGGCATATTCCATGGCTTTCCTGTCGCTTGGGTTGGCGTCCACAATCCTGAACAGGTCGTCCATAGGGTTGGTGTAAAGCACGAAAGCGTCCTCGCACTGAAGGTCACGCCAGCCATTGCCCAGAACCTCGTCATTCATGACAGCTTCGTCATCACCAAGGAAAACTCTCTGTGAAGAAGCCCATTTGGAGTGAAGCAAAGATTTCTCCATCAGTCTGATGTACTTCTCGGCAGTGGCGTATGACCCTCTCATAAGATCGATCTCAAGCACCATCTTAAGCATGGACGGCACATGGTCTCCGAAAGCCAGGTCTGCGTTGAAGGCCGTGCTTTGCGCCGCGCCCATGTTGCCCATCGCAAAGAGTACTCTGCTGAGTCTCAGCAGGTCAATGTCATTCTGAGACTTCACGTCATTGATCAGCGAAAGCGGTCCGTTCTGCCTGTACTTGAAAAGATCCTCGGCCAGAAGCCCTCTCTCCGCCAAGGCCAGGTTCAGGTAGTTCGCCTCGTTCTGCGACCGGACATCCTTTCCGTGGAGACAGATGATCTCGTCCCAGTCCCCGTCTGTGGCAAGGCACTCCAACCGGTAGATCCTCATCTTGCTGTCAGACTTGAAAGCGTTGCTGAAACAGTTAAATGCGATCACAGTGACTGACGCGCTCAAAACGCAGATTCCGATTCTTGCGAAAATCCCCTTAACGACAATCCTTCGCGATGCGGCGGCAATGAATATGCAGACCGACAGCATCACCCAACTGACGTAGTGGATCTCCGGCATCTTGAGAATGTCCACTTCGTAGTACATTCGAGGTGTGAATGCGTCGATGATGGTGGCGATCTCGCCGGTTTGGATCATCACGAACCCCAGAACCAGTATTATGGCAGGGTAAATGACTGAAAACAAAGCCTTAGGACGTTTTACGAATATGTCAAAAAGCAGTGCCCGCACGGCGAAAAACAGCGCCACCGAGCCAGTCAGAAAGAACAGTGCGACGGTCATCACGCTGCCCCAAAGTAGAGGAAATCGCTTGATCTTTGAATATCCCATCAGACAGAACACCGCCGCCATGTAGGCGATAAGCCCTTGATAGAAGCAGTAATAGTCTAACAGCGAGATTGCCAGAAATGCGGAAGGCAGCAGACAGAACGGGAATATTCCCCATACCTCCCGGTTGTCTTGGCCCCCAAGCTTGTTTTGACCGCAGAGATTGCCGAGGTCGCTGAGTTTGTCGAAGCACGGTTGGGGAGCCTGTTGAACCACGGTCACTTTGGTAGGTTCAGTGACAGTACTCTCAAACCGTCCTCCCGTGCATGCCGTCCGCTCCATGATCTTCCAGACCATCCAGGCGTTCAGTCCCAGAAGTGTGAATGTGATCACCATCCCGACACCCGGAACCGTGAAGAACTGCACCAGAAACCTTGCGATCAGTTCAGCCAACCCGCCCGGATGAAGCAGAATGTCCTTGATGTAGCCCCAATCAAACAGGAACATCTCCTGATGCCCTCTGAACATCAGCAGCCATTTCTGCGATGAGCAGTACGCCGCGAATGCAAACACACAGACCACGCAAATCATCACATCCCGGATTATGTTGCCCTGAATTCGCTTCATGTTGTTATTGTTTATTAAATTGTCTCTGACCTTGTCGCTCGTTTAGTTGCTTTCTTCGGCCACTGAGCTGTTTTTGGGGGTCACTGAGCTTGTCGAAGTGATCGTCCGACGGCTCATGTCACCGACCGTGGTTCGACAGACTCATCGACCAGCCGGCAGCCGAAAACCATTCTTCACCGGCTTGCGGGACATCACGAAATGCAGCTTAGCCCCGTCCTTGATGTCGGAGTAGCGGATGACAGGGGAGTCAAGACGTTTTCCGTTGAGGTATGCGGCCTTGATGTAAACCGCATCCTTGCTCCAACCTTCCGTTGTCATTTCCAGCAGACCTCCGTCTGACAGACTGACCTTCAGCCCCTTGGCGCACGGAGAACCAATGTAGTACTCATCGGATCCGGGGCAGAACGGGTAGAATCCAAGGCAGTTGAAAATGTACCAGGCGGACATCTGGCCGCAGTCGTCGTTGCCGCTCAGCGAGCCGGGCTCGTTGCCGTAGAAGTTGTCGGCGATGTAGCGCACCCATTTCTGGCACTTCCACGGCTGGCCGAACCAGTCGTACAGATAGGTGACGTGGTGGCAAGGCTCGTTGCCGTGCCAGTAGCCGCCGATGCGGCCCCAGATGTCGTGCGCTCCGGGAATATCCTCGGGCAGCTCGATGGTGAAGAGGCTGTCCAGGCGGCTCAGCAGCAACTTCCTGCCGGCTCTCTCGACATAGCCTCCGAAATCGTGCGGCACGGTCCACGTGTACTGCATCGTGAACCCTTCCGTGATGTCGCCCCAGCCGTGGACCGAGTTCGGACCCTGATAGGCGACAGGGGCGAACGGGTCGCGCCAGTTGCCGGCGGAATCCTTTCCGCGCATGTAGCCGGTCTCGGGATCGATGAGATTCCGGTAGTTCATCGACCGGTTGAGGAAGAACTCGTAGTCCTCCCGGTGACCCAGAAGCTTGGCCGCCTGGGCAATGCACCAATCGTCGTAGGCATATTCAAGAGTCTTGGAGACCGATTCCTTCTCCTTGTCGAAAGGCACGTAGCCGAGGGAGGTATATTCAGGAATGCAGTCGTAGTGAGGGTTGGTGGCGGTGGTCTTCATCGCCTGGAAGGCGCGTTCGTAGTCGAAGCCCTTCACGCCCTTGAGCATCATGTCTGCCAGCACAGAGCAGGCGTGATAGCCGATCATGCACCAGGTCTCGCCGCCGTAGAACGACCAGATCGGGAGCATCTTCTCGG
>OCQZ01000262.1_pt1 | contig 16350 bp, 19 predicted proteins | sample 1538921 | NCBI WGS metagenome assembly OCQZ01 (sample SAMN03418269, study PRJEB22391) | human gut metagenome | biome: human-gut; feature: organic feature; material: feces | host: Homo sapiens | place: Tanzania | collected 2013-01 | reverse complement strand
TTCCGCGCCGTTTGTGGTACAATGGAGACAGTTAAAGAAACATACAAAGGAGCTGTAACAAATGAAACAAAAAATTCTTGTTGCATGTGAAGAATCACAAACGGTGTGTAAGGCTTTTAGAAATATGGGCTTTGAAGCATACAGTTGTGATATTCAAAATCCATCCGGTGGGCATCCAGAGTGGCATATTTTAGGAGATGCTCTAAAGGTGATTAAGGCAGGGCAAATTGTCACGATGGACGGTAAACCGCATTATATAGACGAATGGGATTTGTTAATTGCACATCCACCTTGCACACATTTAGCTGTTTCTGGTGCCCGTTGGTTTAAGGAAGGTTTTAAACCGTTAAGTCTTAAATATGAAGCGGCGGCTTTTTTCTTGAAATTTGCCGAAGCGCCAATAAGCCATATAGCAATTGAAAATCCTGTCTGTATTATGAGTACTTTATATCGCAAACCCGACCAAATTATAAACCCCTGGCAATTTGGCCACCCAGAACAAAAGAAAACTTGTCTTTGGTTGAAAAATCTACCGCTACTTTGTGAAACGGATAACGTATATGAATATATGCTAACCTTGCCTGAAAAAGAGCGAGCCCGTATATGGTGGTTAGGTAGTAACCATGCAAAGGAACGTTCTAAAACGTTTCCAGGAATTGCTAATGCAATGGCCGACCAATGGGGCAGTTATTTAAAAGAGATTGAAGAAAGGAAAATTTAAATGAATAACAAAGAACAACCAAACATGCTAAGCGTAACAGCGCTAACCAAATTTTTAATTGACACGTGGCGCGAAAGCAAATGTTCTGATAGTGAAGCGCCTTTTTCTTGCACATTGTGCAAATATAATGAACTTTGTGCAAAGATTGATGAATTAGCAAAGGTGGTGAGCCGATGAAAAAGCGCCAAAGATTAGAAATACTAGAATTACTACAAGAAATTGATATGTTAATTGACGATTGGCATTTTACAAAATGTCCACATGATGAAGCAGGGTCGATTTATATAAAGTGTCAAGGTTGCCCAAATATTGAATTGTGCAGATGTTTGTTAAAGTTATCATTGATTAAACTAGAATTGTCTAGCACGTATGGAGATTTAAGAAAATGAGCATTTATAACGTTTGGCACTTATTAAGCCGATTTAATAAGTTGTATGCAGTATCAACAGGGGACAATATCCCTAAACTAATGGAACAGAAAAATATTAACTATTATGGTCGCAAAACAGTTACTTTTATGTGCATAAAGGATGGTGCGTTACATTGCTATTACTAATTGTTGGCTTTATCGTGTTTGAAGTAATAACGGCAGTAGTTAGCGAGAACTTTATATCATATGTTAAATATAATCTTGCATCTGTGTGGGTCACTATAATTGCATTATCTACATATTTTATAATTTGGGGGATTTGCCATGGTTAAGCATTGCAGGCTATGCGGTTTACCTTTTGAAGCGGTAAAATCAAATCAATTATATTGCGAGGATTGCAAAGATTTTTTATGCAACCCACCAAAGAAACCAATAAACGAATCCAGCATTGAAGAAATAAACCGTAAAGCGCGGGCCGAGGGTTTAAGCTATGCGCAGTATGTACAAAAATACGGGGTTTAGTAAAATGTATATTTTGATTATTAAATACCGGGAGCGCGGAACTTACCCAAATGAGCATGATGAAACAAAAGTATTTAGTGCTAAATGCGAAGTATACCGTTATATTAGTGCAATTGATTTGCGCTATTATATTATTAGTTATAGTATCTATATTAAAGTAGAAGAAAACGGGCATACTTTTATTGACAACAGCAAATAAAGAGGTATAATATAAATGTAGAGGGCACGACAGCAAGCAGACCGCGTGGGTTGCGGAGACTACTCTTTAATTAGAGCCGCACCGCATGAGTTAGTTACTCCCGTTTGGTTGTTGCGTGTATCCTCTACTTTGTTTTATGGGGTGATAAAATGAATATAAATAGTAAAGATTTATTGTGTGATATTAGATTGCAACTAGCTATTTGGGATAAGCACCAATGTAGCGGAAAATGTGATAAATGCGATGATGAAAAAGTATGCACTGTATTGTGTAATATCGCTAATTATATAGAAAGGGTGTATAATAGTGGCATGGTTTGACCCAACAGACATATTAAATAAACAAAGACTATTCAATTTTGTAACAGGCCCAAAAGGTGACGGCAAGACGACAGGTTGTAGAAACTATGGATTGAATCTATTTTTAAAAGATAATATATCTGAATTTTGCGTTATTCGTCGCACCAAGACAGAAACGCAAAAAGCCTATAAAAAGTATTTTGACGATATTAACACAAAGTTTAATTATAATCTAGATATAAAATACCGTTCTAATATGGCCGGGATTGAAACAGACGACGGCTTTAAACCTATTTGTCATTTTTTCAGTTTGTCAACTGATGCAGGTATACAGGGCGTGAATCTGCCAAATTTGCGGTTTATGATTTTTGAAGAAATTTTCCTTGACCCGCGCAAGGGCAAACGCTATTTGAAAAATGAACCCGAAGAATTTGCCCGGTTATATGATACATTGGCCCGCCCATCTGACCCAAATAGAAAACGCGTACCAGTAATTTTTATAGGTAACTCTTTTGCAAGTAGCAACCCCTATTATAATTTTTTTCATGTGCAATTAAATAGCAAAGGTGAATTTAAAAATAAAAACATTTACGCATTGCATATTAACGACGCGGAATTTACTGCACAAGCAAAGTCAACCGAATTTGGCCAAATTATGGCAAATAGCGCTTATGCAAAGCATGCATTTGAAAATGATTTTTTACTAGACAATTTTGACTTTGTTGTGAAAGACTTTCCTAAAGGTGATTTAATCTATACGTTTGTTTATGACGGCAAGACATACGGCGTATGGGTAAATTTCAAAAGTGGCGGATTATTTGTTAGTACAAAATATAATCCTAATTGCCCATGCAGTTATACCTTTACAACCGAAAACATGAAGCCGAATCTATTAACGGGCAAAATGTTTTGCCGTGGCTATCATGGTGAATTAACAAAATTTGCATATAACACAGGTTGTCTATTCTATGAAAGTCTAGCAATAAAAGACATGTTTTACGATATTGCCAGAATTTGCAATTTTTAGAAAATAATTTTGAAAATCCTATTGACTTTCTACATTATTTATATTATAATATATACAGAGGTTGAGAAAACCTTAAATACAAACGAAAGGAGAACAACACAATGAAGTTCAAGAAAATTTGCACTAAGGTGGAATTTCTGGAAAAGCAGGAAGATGGCAACTGGATTGAAAGTGTTGACATTGTGGCTGGGCGAATTGCAAAAAGCAAGTTGACTGGTTATGGCGTTATTCAGTCTGTTAGTTATCCCAAATGTGACGTTGAAATTCCAGATGCAATCGTAAACCAGTACGCAAACATTACCGAAATTAGCCAGTAAAGAAAGGAAGAAACAATTATGTTTAATCAGAATCTTGTACCCAAAGAAACGCCCGCAACCATGATGGAATCTAGCATTTTTGGCGGTTGCTATTGCAGTCTCCCGATGAACACCGACGAGGAAAAGAAGAAGATTTTCAATGCAACTAACCGCGCCGACGCGTCTCTGCGTGAGTGCATTAACATGCCCATTGAAATGACGGGCCTTTACATTGAGCCCGTTGAGTTTGAGGCAAAGGACGAGGACGGCAAGAGCATCGAGGGCAAGACGCAGTTGTCTCCCCGTATGATTATTTTTGACAAGGATGGCAAGAGTTACGGTTGCTGTTCTATGGGTGCATACAACAGTATTAAGCGTATTGTTAGCATGTACGGTTTGCCCGATACGTGGAATAAGCCTATTACCATTGTCCCCGGGCTTGTTACCAGCGGCAAAAACCAGGTTTTGACCATTACCATTGCATAATGTAATATAGATAGAAAGGCGGTAAACTTGTATTGAATGGGTGCAAGTTTACCGCCTTTTAATTTATTGGTGGTGTTATTATGGCCCGAAAGTTTAGCAAACAGTCTGAAAAAGCATTGTCAATTGCTGTAAACCGTTATAACCAGATGCGAACACGGTATATAAAATCTGGTGGAAAAACAGTAGCGCCGAAAGTTACAGTACAAGAATTAAAAGCACAAAGTGAAAATACAGAGCAATTAAGACAGCAAATTAAACGGTGATTATAAGAAAATTGCAGATTTTGAAAGTGCAAAAGTTAAGGGCTTTAGAATTGTAACAACAAAAGGTGAACGGCGAACTATTAGCAGACTAGACCGGGCCGCGCGTCAACGTTACAAAAAAGAAATTGCAAAATTGGAAGCGCAGAAAACAACAGCAAGTAATCAGGAACTAATAAATAAAATTATACCCGGTATTGAAGAATTAAAAGCAAAGCCAACAAAAATCAGCAATATTCCTAGTCGTGAAATTTTGGGAAAAGTACAAAGCCGATATGAACGTGAACAGCGTTACTATAAAAAGTATGGCCAAGCGGAAGCACCTATTTTGCGCCTTGACCATTATTTAGCGGCATTTGTAAAGGTAGGTTGCTTTAATGTTTCAAACGGGCCGTTAGTTTATGATGCGTTGGCAAAGTTAACTAATGAGCAATGGGCAAAACTTATTGATGATAACCCCTCAATATTTGACCTTGATTATTTATATGATGCTGGAATTGGCGCGCAAGCAAAAGTTAACGAAATTGCAAACGCCTTGCAAATGATTATTTATTCTGAAAATTTACCCGATGAGATTTAAACCATGCGTACAAGTAATATATGGTCGTGCGATTTTGAAACGACAACAGACCCGGAGGACTGCCGCGTTTGGGCATGGGTCGCAATAAACATATATGATAATACAAAGCGCCTATACGGAAATAGCATAAGTACATTTATAGACTTTTTATGGGGACATAATAGAAAATGCTATTTTCACAATTTAAAGTTTGACGGAACTTTTATACTAGACTACCTATTAAAAAACGGATGGACGTTAAACAAAGACAAGCAAAAACTAAATACATGCGAATTTAATACACTAATAAGCGATAAGGGTTTTTATTATACCATGTGTTTATGTTTTGGTCCTAAGTCAAAATGTGAAATAATCGACAGTCTAAAAATTTTACCATATAGTGTTGATGCAATTGCAAAGGGCTGGAAATTACCAGTACAAAAATTGCACATTGATTATAAAGCATATCGAGAACCGGGCCACGAATTGACCAAGGAAGAAAAAGACTATATTACAAATGACGCGCTAATTGTTGCAATTGCTTTAAAATCCACATTTGATGATGGTTACAAGAAAATAACAGCAGGTAGTAACGCTTTTAATTTTTATGTTGAAAAGTGTATGGGCGGTAAAAAGGGGTTTAGGAATACTTTTCCCGTTCCCGAAAATGACGCTTATTTGCGTAAAGCATATAGAGGCGGCTTTACCTATGTTGCCCCACAGTACAAAAATAAGCTAGTTGGCGCGGGCCGGGTATATGATGTAAACAGCCTTTACCCATTTGCGTTACATTCCCCGCACGTTTATCCGTACGGTGAACCCGTTTATTTTACAGGTGAATATCAAAAGAATGATAAATACCCTTTATACTTTCAACGGTTTTATTGTGATTTCAAACTAAAACCAGACCACTTACCCACGATACAAATGAAAAACACAGCGGGTTATATTCCTACTGAATATGTAACAGAAAGTCTTAATGACAGTGTGCCCCTAACATTAACAAGCGTTGATTTAGCTTTATTTTTTGACCAGTACAACGTTTACAATTATCGCCCCATTGATGGTTACATGTATAAAGCAGGTGAAAAGCTATTCGACACATATATAGACTACTTTTATAAACAGAAACAGCAAGCAAAACAAGAGAAGAATTATGCACGGTATCAACTAGCAAAACTAATGCTAAATAGCTTTTATGGCAAAATGGCAACTAACCCGATTTGTGCAAGCCGCTGGCCCACGTTAAAAGACAACAGGGTTGCATATTTACCGGGCGAGATTGAAAACCGAGAACCCGTTTATATTCCCGTTGGTTGTTTCTGTACAGCTTATGCACGTGATGTTACTATCCGAGCCGCGCAATCATGTTATGATCGTTTCATGTACGCGGATACAGACAGCTTGCATGTTTTGGGTGATTATGACGTACCGGGCCTTGATGTTGACGATTATAGACTAGGTGCATTTAAGCATGAGAACACATTCACGCAGGCAAAATATCTAAGACCCAAGCTATACATGGAAGAAATGATAACAGGACGCGGCGACACATTCATTTTAAACGACTGGACAGTTACAGGCGCAGGAATGACAAAAAGCGTAAAACAGCAAGTGTCAATTGATACATTTGAATACGGTGCAATATTTGACGGAAAATTAACAACAAAGGTTGTTCCGGGCGGCACTGTTTTGGTGGACACATCATTTAAAATTCACGGCTAAATATATTGACAAATATAATATTATAATGTATAGTAAAGTTAAGAGGTGATTAAAATGAATATCAAAGTAGCGCAGTTAACTTTAATCATGATTGCAATTGCTAGCGATTATTTTACAGGAATTATCAAAGCATGTTACAAGCATGAGTACAAGAGCGAGGTAATGCGGCAGGGCCTTTATCATAAAATTGCAGAGATTGCCGCCGTTGCCGTCATGTTTTATTTGCAGTTGGGTTTACCGATGATTGGTATTGCGATTGACTTTCCTTTTATTAGTTTCATTACACTGTATATCATTGTAATGGAATTGTCAAGCATTATTGAAAATATCGGTGAAATTAACCCCGATTTAATCGGCCCTCTTTCTGATGTTTTTGAAAAGGTAAAGCAAGTAAAGGATGATAAATATGGAAAAAATCATTGATGTTAGTAAATGGCAGGGCAGAATTGATTTTGGAAAAGTTAAGAAAGCAGGATTCACTGGCGTGATGATTCGCGCGGGGTTTGGTAATAAAAACGGATACTTGTACCCGGACGAATGTTTCGAGCGGTTCTATGCTGATGCTGTAAGCGCGGGCATGCACGTGGGCACTTACTTTTATACGTCTGGTTTGTTCCATCAAACAGGCCGAGGCGCAAAAGAAGCGCCGTACTTTTTGGGCCTCATTAAGGGCAAAAAGTTTGATTTGCCTATTGCGTGCGATATTGAACTAAGCCCCGACGGTTACAGAACGGAAACAAGCAAAAACGCAATTGAGTTTTGCAAGTATCTTGAAAACGCTGGTTACTATGCGATGATTTACGCAAGTGACATTAGCGGGTTCAAATCTAGACTTGATGTAAACATGCTAAAAGCCTATGATAAATGGGTTGCACGCTATAATAAACAGGACCCGCAATATGTAAAAGATTGGGGTATTTGGCAGTATGGCGGCGGCACTAATTACCTTGCACCCGTTCACGTTGACGGCGTTTATAGTTCAGCATGTGACCAAAATTTCATGCGCCGAGACTATCCCGATATTATTAAACGTGCAGGACTGAACGGTTACAAGAAACAGGCAAGCGCGGCGAAACTTTATAGCTTTACCGTTGATAATATTAGTGCAGGAGATAAAGAAAAATTTGTTGCACTTGCGAATGAATTACAGATTAAAAGCGAGGTGAACGAAAAATGACCCGTGAAGAAATGCAAGCAGTCTTGACAGAATATGCAGGTGCAGACGCGGAAACGCAAGGCCAGTTGGCCGCGCGTTTGCTTGATGAAAATGATGCAATCATTACAGAAAGTAACAACCGAGAAGCGGCCCGGGTTGCCGCCGTAGCAAATGAAAACGCATTGCGAAAGCAATATGTTGAACGCTTTTTAGGTGCAGTACCCGGCCAGCCAGACCCGCCAAAATCGCCCGAAAATAACCCGCGCGAACGTGTAACTTTTGATTCTTTATTTAAATAAAAGGAGTGTTTTATTATGCCTATTAAACCTACTGTATCCCAGCTTGATGCAAACAGCGTCGGTATTCTTAACGCTATCCGTGATAATGCAAGCGCCGAATATTATCAGGCAGTTCCACAGGCACAGGCCACTACCGAAAGTATCCGTGCTGTTGGTGAACAGATTCTTGCATTTCAGCCGCGTATGAATGAATTTGTTTCTGCACTGGTTAACCGTATTGCCCGCGTGGTCGTTACTAGTAAGCTCTACTCTAACCCGCTGGCGTTTGCTAAAAAGGGCCTTTTGGAATATGGCGAGACTATCGAGGAAATTTTCGTTGATATTGCAAAGGCTAATGCCTATGATTGGAATAGCACGAACGAAACTGAACAGGCGTTTAAACGTGAAAACCCGGATATTAAATCTGCGTTTCATGCACTGAACATGCAGACGTACTATAAAGCAACTGTTAGTGAACAGAATTTGCGGCAGGCGTTCCTCTCTCTTGATGGCGTAACTGACCTTATTGCCCGTATTGTCAACAGTTTGTATTCTGGCGCGGCTTATGATGAATATATCATGATGAAATATACCATTGCACAGAGCCTCATTCCGGGCAATGTAAAAATGGCAACTATTGGCGCGGTAGATGATGAAGCAAGCGGCAAGGCGGCAGTTAAAAAGGTCAAGGCCATTACTGGTAAAATGCAGTTTATGAGCAAGGAATATAACATTGCTGGCGTTAATACCTTTATCCCGTCGCCCTCTGATATTTTCGTTGTCATGACCGCGGACTATGAAGCAAGCATTGACGTTGATGTTCTGGCAAGTGCCTTTAACATGGACAAGGTGCAGTTTATGGGCCAGCGCGTGCTCGTGGATTCGTTCAGCTTTAACGACGGCGAACTTGCGCGACTTGATGAATTGCTGGCAAAAGACCCCACGTACACGAAGCCGAACGACGGCGACTTGACCGCACTGAATACCGTTGGTATTGTGGTTATGAGCCGTGATTGGTTCCAGGTGTACGATGTACTGAACCAGTTTACCGAACAGTACAATGCGGCGTTGCTGTATTGGAATGAATTCAATCACGTTTGGCGCATTTATTCCGCGTCCCCGTTCGCGCCTATTGTTGGCTTTACTACCATGACACCGACTATTACCGCCGTTACTGTTAATGCCCCTGCAACTGCCAAAGCGCAGGATAGAATCGTTGCGGTTGCAACTGTTAGCGGTACGGATTTTGCAAACAAGGGTGCTAAATTCTCTATTGCGCCTACTACGAATGTAACAATCGACGAAAACACCGGCTTTATCGCATTTGGCGCAAACGCAAGCGGCAAATATACCGTCACGGCAACTAGCGTATTTGACCCGACTAAAAAGGGCACAGCCGATATTACGGTATCCTAATAACTGGCCCGGGCAACCGGGCCTTTATGAGAATAAAAGTATTATGCGGGTGCAATTCCCGCAATTCTCTATATTTATAATGAGGTGGAAACAATGACGCCAAACACAAGCCTTTATATTTGCCGTGGTATTCCGTGGAATAGTGATTATACGCACGTCAGATTGTTTGAAAATGCGGGCGCGGCCAACACTTATATTTTGAGCAAAGCCGCATACACAAAAACACAGTACAGTTATATTAGTCATTCAAAGCAAATCCGCGTTGATGGAATGGCCGACCAATACCGCGACTGCAACTATATTGCGTGGAAAAATACAGGTTATTCCAATAAGTGGTTTTATGCCTTTATTACTGATGTAACGTATTTGGCAGATAATACATGCTTGATTAGTTTTGACTATGACATTTTCCAAACATGGTTTTATGATACTACTGTTAACCCGTCATACGTTGAGCGAGAGCATGTGAACGATGATACAATTGGTGCAAACACTGTTCCCGAAAACGTGGTAATGGGTGATCCCGTAAACGTGGCAAGCAGTAACAATTATATCCCTCATAAGTGGTACATGTACGCCACGCAAGTATTTGACGAAATAACACAAGCAGGGTTTTCACCAATTGCGCCGGGTGCAGCAGATAATGAAGTTAGCGGCTATTATAAAATTCCACTTAGTAGTAGAGCGCAAGCAAGCAGAGTAGTTGACCTTTACACACGTAAAGGCAAACTAGAAAGTTTGATTTCCATGTTTGCCCTAACTGACGCAAGTAGTGCAAGCAGTAGTGCAAATTATACGATTGCAAGGCCAACAGCGTTTGGCGAATACACGCCAAAAAATAATAAGTTATTATGTTACCCGTATAATTATAGTACGCTTGTTTTGGCAGGAAGCGAAACGCCGTATCGCTATGAATGGTTTACTGATGGCGTTGCAACTTTTGCACTTAAAAAGCCTAAGTATGCCGGTGGTAGTAGTTATGTTTTCCCCGTTGGTTACCAGAAAGAAAGTAGCACAACTAACGCTTTTGCACTTGAAAATTCCGTACCAACTGGTGCATACCCGACGGCAAGTTTTGGTGCTAATGCCTTTCAAAATTATCTTGTACAGTATGGCCCGCAATTGGCATTTGGCCTAATTGGGCAGGTCGTAAACATTGGTACAGGCATTGCAACAGGAGATGCACAACATGCTGTTTCCGCTGGCGTTGCAATTGGGCAAGATATTATGGATTTGCGGACACGTTCTTTAAATTCGCAAACGGTGGCAGGAACACAGAGTGTAGCACAGCTTGCCTATGATACGCAACTAATTATTAGAATCGTTTCTAAACAGATTTTGCCCGAATATGCAAGAATCATTGATGAATACTTTACTGCGTTTGGTTATAAAGTTTGTAGAATCAAAGCCCCAAATATTACCGGGCGGCCGTCGTGGAATTATGTAAAAACAATTGGCGCACAGGTTAGCGGCAATATCCCAGAATATGCAGAAACGGCATTAAAGGCAATGTTAAATAATGGCGTTACATTTTGGCATACCAACGATGTAGGAAATTACAGTTTAAACAACAGTATTTAAAGAGGTGTTAAAAATGCAAAAACCACCGTGGATTGAAAACGCTAAATATTTTACTAATGTAACTTATAGTACATGGTTTAACCGTTTGTACAATATCGCAATTAGTCGATTTGAATGGCTGAATTTGCCCGAAACATGCAACGAAAAATTTATTGAACAGGTGCTATTCTTCAATGGCTTTATGGTGGGTTATAAAGATACCGCGCTTGACCGTTTCTTGATTATGCCTTGCACCAATAATAGTGTATTAGACATTTTCGGTTACCCGGCTAAAGTCAACGCATATGGCTATAATGGCTACATGGCCCAGAACCTAACCCCGTATACCATTACATTAGGGCAGGAACAGACGAACGCGGACGCGGCGTTACTTTATGCAAATTATAGCAGATGCCCGGATTTGCCCGCCGTTCTGTACTTTGCACGGAAACTAACAAAAATCGACCGCACAATAGACGTTAATATTAACGTACAGAAAACGCCTTATATTATTAGTTGCGGTGAAAACCAGCGGTTGACAGTGGCTAATATGTTTAAGCAGGTTGATAACTTTGAACCTGCTATTATTACTACAAAGTTTTATGGGCTGAACGGTGAAAAGCCTATCAATGTTATGGATTTAAGACCGCCGTTTGTTGCTGATAAAATGCAGACTTTGAAACGACAGGTATACCAAGAAGCCCTAACCTATTTAGGCATTGAAGCAAATACCAGCGAAAAGGCAGAGCGGCAAGTTACCGAAGAATTAACCGCGAACATGGGCGAGACTGAAAGCATGCGGCAAAGCCCGCTTGCAAGCCGCAAGCAGTTCTGCAAAGAATTCAATAAACTCTATGGCACTAATATTGATGTAAAATTCCGTAGCGATTTGCAACTTTCGCAAATTATGGAGAATGGGGGTTTAACAGATGGCGAACTTTACAACGACAGTGAGGACGATTTGCGAGACAATGACGGGGAAAACAACCCCAATTAGTACAGTAATTGCCGAAGCCGCGCCAAAATTTTTCAATTTTAATTTCCCGTTTTATGACGAAAGCAAAAGAACTGAATTTGAAGAATCTTTTATTCGGCATTTTTACATGCGGGAAATAGGCCTTGAAACAGTAGATTATTTTATGTTGCGGCTAGAGGATAAACTTAATACGATTATGCCGTACTATAATAAACTGTTACTTGTTAATGCACAAGACTATGACCCGTTCTATAATGAAGTTATTGACGAAAGTATTACCAGAACAAGAACGGGAACAAATAACGGTACAGACACAACCGAAAGTAGCGGTAACAGCACTACTAAAGGTAAAACCACAAGCACGACCCAAAGTAGCGCGGATGATAACAACCAGCAAAGCGATTTGCCCCAAGGTGATTTGACTAATTTCAACGATAATTCCTATATGTCAAGCGCTGGAAAGGGCCACTGTAAACGGCACTGACGAAACCACGGGCACAAATAGCGGAAAAAGTAGCGTAACACGCACCGAAACTAATTCGGGCAATGAAACGGAAAAGCACACCGCAAATAATACACGCGGCAACAAATCTGAAATGCTAAGAATGTATTATGAAGCACAGCGCAATATTTTAGATAATATCTATAATGCTTGTGAAGATTTATTCATGGGAATTTGGTGTTGATTATGGCAAAAGAAATAAAAGTTACTTTTGATGATGGTGGAGTGTATGAGGGTTTTGCAAACACTTATACATTAAATAATGCCATTACTTATTATTTTTCGTTTGACCGTGATTATCGAGTGCAGATAACAAGCAATACTATTACTTTGCAGGAATACAGGAACGCGGGTGCGTGGTATCCTATCGACATTATTACCGCCTTTGAAGTAAGTGAAATTAGCGGCGGTGGCGGCGGCACTGGCGACGCAACGCAACAGTGGGTTAAAGATAATTTCGTGCTAAAATCTGGCGATACAATGAGCGGTGCATTAAAGTTTGATTTTGGCGATGGCGTTATGATTAGTATTGGCAAAACTACTTCTAAACGCGGTATTATTGAAGTAAACGGTGGTATAAATATTAAAAACCAGAATAACGAAATAGTCGTTAATGTTGCAACGTCAAATAACGGTACAATTAACCTTTATCAATCAAGTGACGACATGCAAAGTAATATTGTATTTAGAAACTACAAATATGGTGGTACAGGTAATAGACGTTCTATTACTTACTCGCAGTTTACCAACAATGACAATAACGATACATGGAAATTTAACGGTAAATATCAAACTAATAACAACTGGTTCTTTAAAGCAGGTGTATATTTTGATGCCTGGGCCTATTGGCGGTCGAATGACATTATCAACACAATTATACAAAACAATGGCGGTATCCGCGTTTATAATGACAAGAATATTGCTGTGCATGAGATGGGATACGATGCAGAGGCAAATTATTATAGCGTTTATAAATACAATGGCAGAGATACAGTATCTTTTGTTGGCGGACAAGACCCGCGATATAGAATCACAGGCTATAATAATTTTGCTAATTCCGTTGAATGTTACGACAAAATAGTAATTAAAACAGAAGGACAAAATACGGCTAAACTTCTTCTATCAAAAGGTCTCTTAACTGTTTATGATAATAGCGAAAAGGCTCAATACTCAATATCTGGTAACCGTTTTGACATTTATAACGGTAACGCGGTTATATGTCATAATGGCGCGGGCGGTGGCGGTGCTGATGATGCACAGGCGGCTTATAAATATAGCGGTATCAACACATATAATTATAATGGTATTGACTTTAAAGTTTATATCCCACAGGGTACATATTCTAATTATAGCAAACGTTTTGACGCGGCAGGTGATTTTGTTAATCTAAATGCAAACACGCCTAGTGGCCTATACATTTCCGCACGTAATGGCAATGTAGTAATTAGCGATTCCCAAGGCGTTTATGGCCGTAGCAGTAATAGCGAAGTCAATACATATATTAGAAATGTTTCGCATAATATTTATGTACAAACGTCGCAAACAGGTGCGTCTGACGCTAGACGTGATGAATTGACGGCATTGCTTGACCTATTCAAAATTGTATATAATATTCTGGACGCGGCAGGAATACCGGGAGCAAGTCAGTTAGCAGAGTATACAAGTGATACTGTACTTTGGATTTATGACAACCAAAATGGAGTGCTAAAGCCCACGATTACAAAAATCCGCAATCTTATTCACAATTAAAAATGAGAGGTGTAATATATGTTTATTCATGATATTGCTAATTATCTTGTGAATTTGACATGCAAAGATATTAAGCCGGATATTTATAGCGTGTTTGATTCGCCATGTGAAAACAATTGCCCTAATAATGTAAACAGCGAAAAACTTACTATTTTGGAAATTCTAAACGCTATTGGGTGCAGGTTGAAAAACCTTTTCGGATTCGTTAAAATCAAGACAACCACAGAAACCATTGATGAGGGTGAAGCGGTTGTAAACGTATCTGGCGACGTTGATAATTTGAATTTTGATTTTAAAATTCCGAATATCGGCAAAACTGGCCCGGCAGGCCCAGCAGGTGAGCGAGGGCCCGCGGGTGAGCCCGGCCCAGCAGGCCCGGCAGGTGAGCGAGGGCCCGCGGGTGAACCGGGCCCGGCAGGCCCAGCAGGTGAGCGAGGGCCAGCGGGTGAGCCCGGCCCGGCAGGCCCAGCAGGTGAGCGAGGGCCCGCGGGTGAACCGGGCCCGGCAGGCCCTAAAGGTGACCCGGGTGCAGATGGTACAAGTTTTAAAGTATTGGGCAGATATGACACATTGGCCGGACTTGAAACGGCGCACCCGACAGGAAACGAGGGCGACGCTTACGCCGTAGGAAGTGCGGACAGTAATGTTATTTATTTGTGGGATACCGACAAAAAAGCATGGGTTAGCGTGGGCAGTTTGCAAGGCCCAGCGGGTGAGCAAGGCCCGACAGGGCCAGCGGGTGAGCGTGGCCCAGCAGGGCCCGCGGGTGAACGTGGCCCAGCAGGGCCCGCGGGTGAACGTGGCCCAGCAGGGCCCGCAGGTGAGCAAGGCCCAGCAGGTGACCCCGGCCCAGCGGGGCCCGCAGGTGAGCGAGGGCCAGCGGGTGACACTGGCCCAGCAGGGCCCGCAGGTGAGCGAGGGCCAGCGGGTGATACTGGCCCAGCAGGGCCCGCAGGTGAGCGAGGGCCAGCGGGTGAGCAGGGCCCAGCGGGGCCCGCAGGGCCAGCAGGTGAACCCGGCCCAGCTAATTTGGTAATTATTACAGCAACAGCAAGTACAACCGCACAGGGTGAATATACGCCTAATGCTACATATAATGAAGCATTAGCAGATATTCAAGCTAACAAAGCTGTAATGATTAAACTGGAAAATGTTCCGGGCCGCTACTATATACCGTATTTGTCAAGCAATGCGGAAATTCTTGCAAGCGCGGGAACTATTAGTGGTTCTAATCAGTCAATCGAACTATATTTGCTTAAATGGTCAGCAAGCAATAATACTATTACTATTACAGGTACTAAAGAGGGTTGCACCGCTGACGGTGGCAAGACTGGGCAGGTACTTGCTAAAAAGTCTGATGCTAATTTTGATACAGAATGGATTGACGCACCGGGCGGCAGTTTAACCAGCACTGTATTATGGAAGAACCCCAACCCACAGACAGCATTTACTCCTCAAGATGTTCCATTAAGTGACCAAACGGCCAATTACCAAATTCTATTTATTGAAGCTTATGTTGCTACAAATAGCCCGCAACTAATTAGTGTAATGTTTAGCGGTGACGCCGAAAATTTTGGCTCAGTAATAGTATTTAGCTATTATGGTGGGTATAGACGTTTTGCCAATAACATTAATAGCCTTTCATTCTCACAAGGCTTTAATTTGACGACAAACGCCGCTGACAATACACTAGCTATACCATTAAGAGTTATCGGCTACAAATAAACAGAAAAGGCGCGGTAATAAGTACCGCGCCTTTTCTGTTTATAAAGAATAGAGAAATAAGAGAATGACTAAATTTATTACGCATCGTTTTCAATTTCACTATAAATAATCATTTGATTATTAAAATCTTCAATAGCCCAATGAAAACGAGAGTAATCATCATAATAGCAATGACGCAAATAAGTTACTTTATCAATTATACAAATACTATTGTAACGCATATATTTTATAAATGCTTTATTTAACGTACCGTCGCTGTTGTATGCTTTCATTTTGTTAGTTCCTTCCGTTATGCATGTTTCTTTAACTGTCCCCATTGTACCACAAGGCGCGGTAAATGTCAAGTAGTATTTGCAAATAAAGTTGAGGAAATTTAATGGTACGATAAATCGGACTGTAAAGTAATTGCTGATAGATTCTAGTAAAGGTTGACACCGGCAAGGCACGGCAAGACATGGCAACGCATGGTATGTCATGGCAACGGTACACGACGAAACGCACGGGCACGCAACAGCGAGGGCGAG
>OCQZ01000250.1_pt1 | contig 16617 bp, 11 predicted proteins | sample 1538921 | NCBI WGS metagenome assembly OCQZ01 (sample SAMN03418269, study PRJEB22391) | human gut metagenome | biome: human-gut; feature: organic feature; material: feces | host: Homo sapiens | place: Tanzania | collected 2013-01 | reverse complement strand
ATTACCTCGGCGTGGAGCGCAGCGGACTGTCGCTGGAGCTTGGAAAAATGCGCCGTGAGGGCCTGCTTGACTTTCATAAAAGCCACTTTCTTCTCAAGATGCCAGAGGCGGACGGTCTTCTTCCTTCTGCGCGTTAAGGAGCCCCCTTTGGGCGTATCGGCAAGTGCGGATACACCGGGCCTCCACGGAGCGTTGGGCTTTTGCAGGTGGAGGAAGCAGCTGCGGTCTGTAGAGATTGGCAGGACAGCGTCAGCTCGTACAATCTGATTTGATCATACCCACAGCCGCTTTGGCTGTGGGTATTTCTGTTTGAACACTAAAAGCTTTACAGAACTCGAGGAGTCTAATGCCAAATTCAGCATATCACCAACTATGAGGAAAACATCTCTTAGAAAAAGGTCAAAATTCAAAAGAGCTACGGTAGCCTTCCTGTTCTTTGCCTTTGGCAGGTGGAAAGGCAGCAAAATGAAAGGGTATCATTTCCACTACTACTTTCTCCTGTCCGTATAACATCGAAGGATTGTTTTCCGTAAAAAACAAGGACTTAATACCATTTATACTTGCAAAAGATACCATCGGTTGACAAGGGCAGACAATGCTTTCCAGCGAGCAATCCCTGTATGTCTCATCCAGCTCAGGCCGCCGCGTAGCGCTCCGCCTCAATCGCCGATGGGAAACCCGGGATACGGCTCCGCCCAGGTCAACCCTTCATAGGCCTTCCACTCGCCGGTGCGATTGTCGATAATGAAATGAAAATCTCCGAAGCCCTGAGCAGATGTCTTTTTCCCATTAAAGGATAGATTTACCCGGCAGGCTTGTGCATCCGATATTGTCGTGAGTTCAACGGGAATGCCCTCGCTGTATTTTGCAATGAGGTCAACTCGCTTATCAGCCATTTTTTCCGGGGGTTCAGCCTCGGGTAAGAAAATGTCATAATAGTCGACGCCTTCCTTTTTCGCCACATCGTCCCAGTATTCGCGAAGGATTTTATCATATTCTGCCGCGCCTATGCTTTCCCCTGTTTCAATAATACGATATCCAAGCGCCCCATCAGCGGAGTCAATCTTCTCAAAGGTATAGCTCACATTTTCCCATGCGTTATCTCCAAATTGTTCCAGCACAAGATAGTGCTGCCGCACCGCGATCGCGGCATAGTAATCGATGCGTGTTGTAGAATCGACCTTCTCTGTATTTGCCCATTTGAGAACGGCTTCTCTTTCCGCATCCTCCAACGGCAGTGCAGCTGTCAGCGCTGACATTCCTGGGAACTCACAGTGCAGCAGGTTTCCTTTCTTAGCGCTCGCCAGATCAATACTTCCGGACAGATACGAAATGTAATCCCGAGCAGCATCTTCTTGTAACATTTTTTCAGCAGAAAATACCCTTGAGTCCGGGCATTTCTCGTTCAGTACGATCCCGCTATCATTCAGGAAGCGCTCCAGCACCTCCTGAGAGTCGGCGCGAAGCTGTTCATACTGCGCCTTGCTGACAGGATCGTTTTCCAGACACTGCACATCGGACGGCAGCACCAGCAGATACACATACTCATCATCGGCTCCGAGGACATACTCGGCGATGCCGAGAATCTCGGGGACAGGCAGTGCGTCATAGCCCCTCAATTCCTTGAAATTATCCCAGCTCATGGCGCCCAGCCACCACACGCTGCCCATTCCCCCGTCGGGATACGCCGCAAGTGCGTTCTTTTCCGACAGATGGAACAGCATGATCCCATATCCCAGATAGGCAGTCCCCTTGTCGCAGGCGGAGAGCTCTGCAATATCCTCCCATGCAGCGGGAACGGTGAGCGTCAGCGACAGCGTCGGCTCGGTCAGGCTTTTCATCTCCTGACCGTCGGTCTCCGTCGATCCCGGATTGTTCAGACCGTCGCCATCCTCCACGTGTTCTCTCCCACTGCAGGCGCACAGCGCCAGTAGCAGCAGGAGCGTCGTCAGCAGCAGGCCAACCGTCCGCCGCCACGCAAAGCCTCTGCCGCAAAGTCTTTTTTGTGTTGTTCCTGTCATTGTACCCATCCCCTTTCTTTCATCTGCTTCTTTTTGCTTTTATGCGCCGTCCTGAGCGTATGTCTTCCGGGCGCCGCGATCTCTGTAAATCGTTTCTGCCTTAAAGCTTTTTGACCGGTTGAGATCCTGCCGGAGAAAGCCGCGTATGTGCTGCCGCTACCCTTGTCAACTGAGGATATCTGTTATTTCTGAAACAATTTGATTTCCACTGCACGCAGGAAGACTCCCTATGAAATGCGCCTTGTAAAAGCCCTTGCGGGGGATCGCTTTTGCAGGCATATGGTTATCTGCGTTGCAATACCATCTATATCGACGTTCTGAATGTTATCACATTCGTCTGGTGTGCTGTCTGCCCGTCCCAAAACTCGCCGCCTCTATCGAATGATTTTGGCAAATGAACTGCCTTTGTTTATATAGACGCAAAAGTGACTCGATTTGCTTGCAGATTTTTGTAAAAAAATTTTTTTCATCATTTCAACCAAACACTTGAGCTCTGCCATGTGCAGAACGGACTTATAACAGAGAATGAACGCACGGTGTTCTCCGGAGCAATTCTTACCGGCACTCATAATCTAAAGTCGACTCACCGGCCAGCGAGAGGCTATAGTCGCCGCCCGCAGCGTCGAGCTTTTCGATGAAGGCGAGCGCCGTCAGCGCGGCGGAACCGATGGCAAAGCCCTTGCCGGTCGCGGCGGCGGTGTTGCCGAGGGAGTCGAGCGCGTCGGTGCGCTCGCGGGCCTCTTCGGGAAGCCCCCCCATCTGCGCGATGCCGCTCGCGTTATCGGCAACAGGGCCGTAAGCATCGGTCAAGAGGGTGATGCCGGGGGTCGAGAACATACCGACCGCAGCGAGGGAGATACCGTAAAGGCCCAGCTCCGTGTTGCCCGCGTAGCCGATGGTGGAGCAGAGCACGCCGATGGCGGCGATGGTAAGCGGAATGGCGACCGCATACACGCGGTCAATCTGTGGGATATAGTTGAATGCGAGCACGCCCATCATGCAGGAGGAGGTGACGGAGCTGACATAGCTTTCGTACTCCCACGTCACGGATGAGATGCGGCGACAGGCGGCGGCGAGGATCGACGCGGGCATCGCCAAAGCGTAGCCGCTGCCGGCAGAAGAAATCACACTAAGAGCGCACTACGACTGACTTCCAAGCAAGAAAGCAATGGAGCAGATGGGCGACATAACAGGAAACAGGCCACCCCCGCCTGAGGGATCTCCTCGGCGGGGCGACTTTTCGCGGTCTGTGGGCAAATATGTGGTCAAAGGAATGCGGCGCAAAAAGGGAGCCCCGGTTCTGTGCTGTAATTGCCCCTGTTTGCGGCATATTTGGCAACATACAGGGGGAATAATCCGCAGAAGTCTCGGGTGTGCTCAGTTTCGCTGGCAGAAATAAAGATTCGGCAGGGAAGATAAACGGCGTCCTTTTGCGATGCCGCTTCCCAAAGATTGCAGCTTCGCCCCTTAACGAAGACTTTAAGTTAAATCTGTTATACTGCTGCAGTCCCCTCAAAAATACAGACAGGAGAAAAAATTGACCGTATGATGAAAAAAAGATATTTCGCTATTCCCATTCTTGCAGTCGCACTGCATTTTTTGCTGTCCAATCTGTTGTATTTCCTTGTGGAAAGACTCGTTTTGGATGTTTTTCATATCTCCCCGCAGCAATTTATGAACTACTCATATTGGGGCGAGATTTTGATCTACGCTGTTCTTATCCTCGTATTCTTCACGCTCTATAAACTGCTTTGGAGGAAAGAGATAAGTGAACCGCGCACAGCGACAAATTTCAAAGATGTGCTCGGCAGTCTGGTCGTGGGATTTGGCATTTGCGGGATCTCCGGTCTTTGGATCATGCTGGCAGAACAGCTTCCCTCACTTCAAAAAAGCGTTGAGGCAATGAACGCCGGTGCTGAAAATATTGCCGGTGGAAATGCATTTGGAACATTTATGATTGCGGTGATTGCTGCACCTATTGTAGAAGAAATTCTATTCCGCGGCATTGTGCTTCGCTCCATGCGGAAATTCGCCCCAGCTTGGGCCTCGATTCTAATATCATCTGTACTCTTCGGCGTTTATCACCTGAATATCGTGCAGGCTGCCTATGCCACCCTTATGGGCATTGCCGCAGGAATCCTTTACGAGAAGAAAAGGAACCTGCTGTTTCCCATCCTCGTGCATTTCGCAAACAACCTCATTACTATGCTGCAGGGCTTTGCGCCATCCGAAGTGAATGAACTGATCAGCATTTTTATTCTGATCATGATCGCTCCGGCAGGGTATGTCGTCTGCCGTTCACTCCGACAGGACAAAAGAGCAGATAGCGTGTAAGGGGTTTATACGACGCATAAAGGTAATCCTCACCGCCTTCATCAACAACAGCGAAACAGCAAGTCATTGCATCCATCATAAAACAATAGCGCAGCGCTTGCGGAGTTGTTGTCGAATCCAATAGATTTTCAACGTTAATTAAACTGTAGGTGAGTATAATGAGCGCATCTGGAGGCCACGCAGATACATTCATAAGGAGGGACAAAATGAAAAAAGGACTCGATAATTTCAAAATCAGAAAAGGCGTGTTCTACCCACTCTGCGCAATTTACTTATTTGTCATTTTGCTTGGCGTTTTTGTGCCGGAAGCGTTCGCTGCTTTCGAAAACGGCGTCGTCAGCTTAGCCGCCGGTTGGTTTGGCTGGCTCTATCAGATCATCACGATCGTGCTGATCGTGATTTGTGTGTGGGTTCTGGTGTCTAAGAAGGTCGGTAACATCAAGATCGGCGGTCCGGACGCAAAGCCCACCATGAGCAAGTGGAACTGGTTCGCCATTTCCCTTTGCGGCGGCATTGCAACCGGCATCGTCTTCTGGGGAATCGCAGAGCCCATCACCCACTTCATTGATGGCATCCCCGGACTGGTCGAGGGCGGCGGCACCCGTATGTCCGCTCTTTACGCCTTGAGCACCTGCTATATGCACTGGGGCCTGCCTCTGTACGCATACTACTGCGCCGCAGGCATCGCGATCGGTGTGTGCGTCTACAACCTCAAGCAGCCGTACAATGTTTCTTCCAGCTTGTATCCCCTTCTGGGCGAGCGTGCAAACGGAGCATTCGGTTCTGTTGTTGACCTTCTCTGCGTGTTCGGCATTGCGGGCGGCGTTTCCGCCAGCCTTGGTGTCGCATCGATGCAGCTCGGCGCCGGCCTCGGCATCCTGGCCAACTTCACCCCCAACGCGGTCCACTGGGCCATCATCATGGTCTTCATCGTTGCAACCTTTATCATCTCGAGCTATTCGGGAATCAATCGCGGCGTGCGTTGGCTGTCGGACAAAAACGCGAAGATCTATATGCTCCTGCTGATCTACGTTTTCTTCTGCGCACAGACCAAGGAGATCCTTGCGATGGGCACCGAATCCATGGGCTTCTTTGCTCAGAACTGGATCGTGCAGAACACCTATCTCGGCGTTATGGCTGACGGAGCGTCTACCGCCATGTGGCCGACCTGGTGGACGATCAACTACTGGTCTTTCATGATCGCATATACGCCGCTGACCGGTATGTTCCTTGCAAAGATCGCACAGGGTCGTACGTTGAAGGAATTCTCTCTGTTCAACTTTGTCCTGCCCGGTCTCTTCGGTATGCTGTGGTTTGCCATCTTCGGCTCTGCGGCGATCTATATGGAGCTCAACGGCGCGGGCATCTATGATACGATGAGCGCCAAGGGGCTGGAATCCACGGTCTTTGCTTTCTTCAGCAATCTCCCCGCAGGCACTGTGTTGTCCGTCGTCTTTATGATCACAGCCTTCCTCTCCGTTGTCACCCTTTGTGACTCGATGACGACCACCATCTCCTCCATGACGCTTACCGGCGAGGACGTTGCCGGTAAGGAGCCTCCCGGAAAGATCAAGGTTTTCTGGGGCATCGTGATGGCGTCGCTCGCGTTCATCAACATCTTTGTTGCGGGTATTACCGGCAATACCTCCGGCATCAATGCAACGAAGCTTTTGGCAATCACCTGCGCATTCCCGCTGCTGTTTATCGTTGTTGCCATGGCCATCAGCTGCTTCAAGCTTCTGGGCAACTACTACAAGAAGTACGCAACGGAGGAAGAGAAGAAATCCTCGGACGTCGAATGACGCTTCCGCCAATCGTACTTACTGAAATGTTGGCAGCTCCCGCAGACTTTCTGTGGGAGCTGCCGTTTTTTGTGCCCGTGCACCGTCTTCGTTTGACGGCACACGGGCACACGAGCCTTATTTTCAAAAGCGCGAACGCGGCATGGGCTTTCCTGCGCTTAAAGCGAAGCGTCGATGATGCGGATTATCCGGCCGTCTGCGACAAAGTCATACGCCTTTTGAATGTCCACACTGATATTTCGGTCCTCGCTGTAGAAGGGCACCGTTTCCCGGAAGCCACAATAAACCGGGGAAGTGACCCTTCCCAGAGAAGGCTGCGCGCGCAGATCGACCGCCTGGGCTGCGTGGATCAGTTCAATGCCGATCATGTAGCACAGGTTGTCCACGATCTGAAGCGCCTTGCTCGCGGCCAGCGGCAGATTGCTTGCATGATCCTCGATCCCGCCTGCCACAGCGAGGAAATCCATAGAGCTGGGATTCGCAAGATTCCTGTTCTCCGCGTCAAGCATGACATATACCTTCTGGATCGTGCCGTATGCGATGGTCTTGACCTCCACCGGCGTCAAAAAGCGGGTCAGCCCCGTAAAGGCCGGATCGGCAAGGTGGATGAGCCGGTTGCAGATGTTCTTGGAAAGATGGTTCAGCGCGATCGACAGCATCTCCACACCGATGGCAAGCGTGGTCGTTTCAAAGTTCTGGCTGACGGAGGTGCTGCCATTCTCATAGAAAATGCAGGGATTGTCGTCCGTTGCGTTGATCTGGATGGCCAGATAGTGCTTGACAAACGCCAACGCATCCCACACTGCTCCGTTCACCGCGCTGGCGCAGCGGAAGCTCAGGGGATCTTGAAGGGCGCGGGCGGGGTCGGGCTTTTCCAGGTAGGAGCCCTTCAGGTAATCCCGGCAGCGCTGCGCACACACCATCTGACCGGGCAGGCCGCGCGCCGCGTTGACCTGCTCACCCAACGGCTGCAAGCCGCCGTTCAAGCCTTCAAGCGCCAGGCAGAACGATGCGTCCGCGGTCTTGAGCAGCTGCTCCACCTGATAGACCAGCATAACCGCCGTGGCTTCGCCCTGCGCGTTGGAGGAAACAATGGACAGTCCGTCCTTCGGACCCAGAATCGCCCGCTGGAGGCCTTCCGCCTCAAGCGCTTTCGCAGCGGGGACGATCTCTCCCTTGTATTCGACCTCTCCCTCTCCGATCAGCGCCTGTCCGATCATGGAAAGGGTCGTGATGTCCCCCTCTCCGATCGAACCGCGACGATTCACAACGGGGTGGATCCCACGATTCAAAAACTCCTGATAGAGCTGCAAAATAGCGGTCGAAATGCCCGTTCTGCCGCACAGCGCCGTGTTCAATCGGATGCAGAGCATCGCGCGGACCTCCTCCACGCTGCAGCGTGGGAGAACGCCAAGGGAGTGGCTGTTGATGAGATTCCGATTATACTGCTCGAAAAAGTCGGGATCAAACTCCTTGTCCTTGTTCCAGCCGACGCCGCGGTTTAACCCGTAGACAGGCTTTCCCTCTGCCGCCATATCAAACAGCACCTGTCTTGCTTTTTCGGCTCTTTCTAAGGCCTCCGGCGCGATCTCGACCTTGCGGCGCTCGAATGCGACCTGATACAGCGCTTCTAAAGACAGATCACTGCCGTTGAGAATCAATGTGTCCATGTAGTTCCTCCTTATATCATATCTGTTGCTTAGCCCTCTTCTTATGGTGTTTATTATAACGCAAGCAAAGATAGGAACGGTAGAGAAAAATCAGGCGCGTTTCCGAAAATCAACGCATATTCAACGAAATTGTGATATACTTTTGCTCAAAGTAAAATGGCACATCAAATGCGTGCCCGATCTCAACCAGGAGGTTGCACCATGAAGATCGTTGGAACAAACAGGCCCATTCATGACGCGCAGGGGAAAGCGGCCGGATATGCAAAATATGCAGCCGACTTCAACCTGCCCAACATGGCTCATATCGCCATGGTCACAAGCACGATCCCACACGGCTACATCAAGGCCATCCATGCGGAGTCCGCGCTAGCGATCCCGGGCGTTTACGGTGTATTCCACTGCTTCAATACAAGCGAAAGAAAATATAATCACTATCGCTCCCAGTATTTTCAGGAGCTCCCCGATGAGGAGCGGGTCTTTAACAACTACGTCCGTTTCTACGGCGACCGCGTTGCGGCGGTAGCGGCCTGCGACCAGCAGACCGCGGAAAGAGCCGCCCGCCTTGTTGCGGTGGAGTACGAAGAGCTCCCCTTTTCGACCGGTTTTGAAGATACGCTCGACGGACGGAACTGCCTGCCCGGCGAGAACAGCATCCGCGATGAGTTTGAGATCTCTCACGGAGAACTGCCGGAAGAGCCGTTCATAGAAGTCTCCTGCTCTCAGGAGATCGCCCGCCTTCACCATGCCGCCATGGAGCCGCACGCGTGCGTTGCGGATTACGACCCCTACCAGAAGAATTTGACGGTATACAGTCCCAATCAGGCCGTTTTCGGTCTTCGCACCGTGCTTGCCGATTATTTACAGCTGCCCTATCACCGCGTTCGCGTCATTAAATCGACGATGGGCGGCTCTTTTGGCGCAAAGCAGGAATGGTTTGTTGAGCCTGTCGCCGCGCTGATCGCGACGATGCTCGCCCGCCCCGTGAAGCTGGTCTACAGCCGCGCAGAGGCGATGACCGGCACCATCGTTCGCGCCGCCATGCAGGCAAAAATGAGCGCAAGGTTCCGTGCCGACGGAAAACTTCTCTCGCTTGATGCGGTGATCCTCCTTGACGCAGGAGCATATATTGGAAATTCCGGCGACTATATCCGAACAATGTACGGAAAGATGTTCCGCACATATCGAATGGACTGTGTGCATTATCGCGCCCGCGTCATCAGCTCCAACACCCCCTCCTCGGGCGCATACCGAGGCTGGAGCGCACCGGAGGCCGCCATTTTTATGGAGCATCTTTTCGACGCGGCTGCCGAAAAATTAGGGATCGACCGCATTGACCTGCGGCTGATCAACTCGCTCCGCCCGGGCGATATCGACGAAAAGACCCATCTGCCGCTTGAGAACATCCGCTTGGAGGAGGCGCTGAAAAAGGGCAAGACCGATTTCCTCTGGGAGCAGCGTCTTGCGGAGTGCGAGGCCTTCAACCGCGGCAGCAAGCGCTATCGCCGCGGGATCGGCGTTGGCTGCGGCGGACACGGCAACACCTACTTTCCCCGTTACAACGTTTACGGAGAGGCAAGGCTGCAAATGAACGAGGACGGGACCGTGCAGGCGCACATCAGCGTTCAGGATCACGGCTGCGGTACCGTTACCATGATCAGGATGATCATAGCAGAGGTGCTGTCGATCCCGGACGAGTGCGTCGGGCTGCAGGAGGCGGACACCTACAATACCCCCATCGACTACGGCTGCTTCTCCAGCCGGACGACCTTTATCCTCGGCCGCACCGTGCAGGACGCCGCCATGGAAATGAAGCGAAAGCTGATCGATTTTGCAGCGCTCCTTCTTGACTGCCCGTCTGCGGAGCTGGGCGCGGACAACGGCCGCGTCTATTGCAAAGCCGACCCCGGCCGCTCCCTCTCCTATGCCGAGATCGCGCAGAAGATCATGCTGCAAAAAAGAGAGAATCTATCGGTCAGCGTGCAATACCACAACGAAACCAACCCCGGCGTTGTCGGCGCACACTTCGCGATGGTGGAGGTCGACACCTGGACCGGCTATACAAAGCTGCTTGACTATCTTGCCATTCAGGATATCGGCCAGCCCATCAATCCGGCAATGTGCGTCGCGCAGATCCAGGGCGCTGTCCAGATGGGCTGCGGCGCTGCGCTGCGGGAAAAAATGGTCGTGGATCGCGCGGGGCGCTGCACAGAAAGCCTCTCTAAGTACCATCTGTTTCTCGCTACCGACCTGCCCGACATCCGTGTTGAGCTGCTGACGGACGGTGTTTCCTCGGAGGGCCCGTTCGGTGCAAAGTCGATCGGCGAGGTATGCTATGTCCCGGTCGCTCCCGCGATCAGCGGCGCGGTGCAGCACGCCTTATCCATGCCGCTCGACGCGCTGCCGCTTGACCCGGACAATATTTTGAAAGCTCTTGCAGGGAGAAGAATGTCATGACGATCACCTTTTTTGTAAATGAGAAAAAAGTCTGTTTGGAAGAAGAACCCAATCGGCGCTTACTTGATATCCTTCGAGATGAGCTGCACCTCACCGGTGTAAAGGAAGGGTGCGCGGAGGGCGAATGCGGCGCCTGCACCGTCATCATGGACGGAAAGGCGGTCCACGCCTGCCTGACCCTTGCCGCACAGCTGGAGGGCTGCCATATTCTTACGATCGAAGGACTGTCGGAGAGCGGGGAACTGGATGCGATCCAGAGCTCCTTTGTAGAAGAGATCGCGATCCAGTGCGGCTTCTGCACGCCCGGCATGATCATGTCGACCAAGGCGCTTTTGATGCAGAATCCCCACCCTTCGGAGGAGGAAATACGGCTTGCCCTATCCGGAAACATCTGCCGCTGCTCCGGTTATGTGCAGATTGTTCGCGCTGTGCAGAAGGCGGCAAGGAAACTGGAGGAAAGATCATGCAATGCTTAACGCCCAAGTCAATGGCAGATCTCTCCGGCGCGCTCGCTCAGGCAACACCTGCCACACGAATTCTGGCGGGAGGAACGGACTATGTCCTTCATGAGCGAAAGGGAGATTTCACGCCCGACCTTTTGATCTATCCCGGAGCCATTCCGGAGCTTCATCAAATCAGCCTGACGGATGACGGTCTCACGATCGGCGCAATGGTGACGATGCGCGAAATAGCCGACGCGCTTTCTTCCGTTCCCGCTTATCGGGCGATCGCCGACATGGCAGCGAACGTCGGCTCGCCGCAGATCCGCAATAAGGCTACTTTGGCGGGAAATCTGGCGAACGCCTCCCCTGCCGGAGATTCTCTTCCTGTTTGCCTGCTCTATCAGGCGCAGGTACTGGTGATGGCCGCCGGAGTTGTCCGCCGTGGTGGTGATGGACGGCAGCGGAGATGTCGCGGCCATTCCTGCCGGCGAGTTCGTTTTAGGGCCGCAAAAAACCGTTCTTTCCGCGGGTCAGGCGATTGTTGCGATCCGCTTTCCGCGAAACTTTGCCCCCGGCACCATCAGCGCCTTTTCCAAGGTTGGCTTTCGTCAGCACGTTTCGATCGCCCGTGAGAGCATGGGCGCGCTCGTGCATCTGACGGACGAGGGTGTGATCTCCGAGGTCCGGCTCACACTTGGCGCTGTTTCCTCCGCGCCGATCGAGATCCCCGAAGTCTGTGAAATGATGCTGGGACACCGTCTGGACGACGAGGCTCTCTTCGAGCGCGTTTCAAGCGCCGTCTCGCAGGCGGTGCAATCGCATTGCAGACCTGCAAACCGCCTCTACAAGACGGAAGCAGCAAAGGGCTTGACCGCAGACGTTTTTTCGCTTCTTTCAAGCCGCTCCACCTAACCTCTCTTTATAGGAAGAAGGTTCCAACGGAAACCGTTGGAACCTTCTTCCTATTTTCATGCAGGAGCGCCCTGTTGCAGTTTTTGGAGCGCCTGCTCTATCTGCTGCGTTTCTTCCCGCCACTCGATCTGATGCAGGTAGGACAGACACCATTCGCAATGCTCCTTCTCCGATCCCGGCCAGAGATCTGCAAGCTCCCCGATGCCTTGGCGATCGGCAAAATCTGCTCGTATCTTCCACATCATATAAATGGTCACGCCCTTCCACCACGGCGACAGGAACCGGTCGCAGAGCGCAAGCGCCTTCCGGATTCGCTGACGGGCAGATGCCATTTCCTGCTTTTTCGCATCAAAGTAAGCAAGGTAGGCAAGCGCGATCGGATATTCGCTGAACTCATCAAATGCCTGATAGATCTCATCTGCATACTCAAACATTTTCTGAGCGGCATCCTCATTGCCCATCTGAAATGCAGCGACACCGTAATTCGTATACAGCACCGCCGCCCCGGGATAGTACCCGCGCCTCCGGTTATAGACGATCGCCTCATCATAGTATTTCAGAGCCTCTTTGACCCTTCCCTGCAGGCGATAGCTCTCGGCGATATAGTTGTACGCGCCCGCAATACTCAAGGCATACTTGCCTCCGTTGTCTCCGGCATCCAGACTGCGGAAGGTGTCGACAGAGCGCAGCATACTCTCGCGCGCTTCCTCGTATCTGCCGTGCATCAGCGCCAAAAGCCCCAGCATACGGAGATAACTGCCCCACTCGGCAGAGCCGGCAATTTGCTCCTTGTATTTTTCTCCGTAAACAAGGTGCTCGCGCATTGCATCGGTATTATATGTCTGGATCCCATAATAGACATACTGCTTATGCGCCTTTATGCTCATCTTCCAATCGCCCGTCTCCTGACTTTGGGCAAGCAGCTTTTCCAATAGCGGCATCGCCTTGCGGTAGGCGCCGTCTTGGATATAAAAGCGGACCTCCGTATATAGAAGCGTCATTTCGAGGGAATCCAGCTCCGGGGTGTCCTCGGAATAGTGCAGCTTGCGCAAGACAGACAGTTCTTTGTCCAGCTCCCCAAAGTAGTCATCGACCTTCGGCCTGCTTTCCGCGATCTCATCCGCCGCCTCTGTCAGCGTCGGCAGCACCTCATAGCAAAAGCCTGCTGAAATGTCCAGATGCAGGATCTTATACTTGAGCGTCTGAAAGCGATCTCCGCCTTTGGAGAAATAGTAGATGAGCTGTTCATATAGGCCGAGGCTCTTTTTGTCAGAAACAGCTTCATAGTAATGTGCCGCCCGCAGATAGCGGATACGGAGCATCGCCTCCGTCTGTCGCTCCAACACCGCCGCACGAATGCTCTCGTGCGCAAACTCATACCCAAGTGTTCCGTTCTGATTCATTTCCGCGAGCAGGTTCTTGGTTCTCAACTGCTCGCAAAGGCTCAGCAGCTCAAGCGCGCCCTGCGCCGTGAGCACGATCAGCGCGTCAACGGGTACAAAATGCGTGAAGACCGAGGCGGAGAACAGAACCTCCATCTCCTCGCCGGACAAGCGGCTCAGACGCGTTTCAATGATATCGCTTGCAGGTCTTGTAAGGGCGATCGTTCCGACCTCCTGCAAGGAATTGAGAGCCTGCACAAGAAGCAGCGGGTTTCCGCGTGTGCGCTCATAGAGTTCCTGCTCCTGTTCATCGCTCAGGCAGCATCCATAAGACGAGCGGATAAGGAGCCGCGTTTCCTCCTCGTTGAGATCCTCAAGGACGCACTCGCTGAGAAGGCCGTCCCTTCGGGCGTCCTGATAAAGAGAGAGGATATAGGGCGGACAGCTCTCTCTGCACGTGCAGATGATCCTCAGCTTGGTGTTTCTCACGCGGCGCATCAGCATGAAAAGTAAGACCGCGCTGTTTTCGTCCATCCAATGCGTATCTTCAAAGATCAAAAGCAGCGGCGTGCATTTGCTGATATGTGCGAAAATGAAAATAGCTCCTTCCAATGCCGCCTGATAATTTGCCGGAACCGGATAAATGTCCGGGCTTTCCGTCAACGCTTCATTGCTTGAGACCACAAGACAGGAAAAAAGGCTGGACGCCGTATGCCGGTACCGATCAGGAATATGGATTCCTCTCTCGTTTGCTTCGTTCATCAGATCAAGCATCAGCATATTCCACGGAGAAAACGGAGTCGTGCTTTCCGACTGATAGCAAAATGTCTGGCATATGATAAAGTCGGAAAAATCAAAGCGCTTCAAAGCGTAGTCGAGCAGGTGCGTTTTTCCGACACCGGCCTTTCCCTGGATCAGCAGGTTCGACTGATGCCTTGCCTGCTTTGACGGACTGGATAGGGCGAGGATCCGGGTGATGGCCGCTTCCTTTCCCAAGATCAATTCGCCGCCGGATTCCGCAGCGGCATTGCTTTCGTTGTATGTAAAGTCGTTCCATTCGTCAACGATCTCATAGTAAAGGCAGGTCGTTTCCTTCAGCGGCGAGATGGAGAACTCCGAGGATAACCGCTTGCAGAGGGAGTCGTACTGGTTGATCGCCTTACGGTACTTTTTCTCCGCACAGTATATCTTCATCAGAAGGCATACCACATTTTCGTCAAAGGGATCCATATCGAGGCAATTCAAGCAGATCTGCTCCGCCTTTTCAAGCTCATGGCAAGAATAAGCCCTTTCCCCTTCCGCGCGTGCGAGCTGTAAATATTTTCCCCGCAGCGTCTCACGGAAACGGTTGACCCACTGATCGAATTCCTCTTCGCGCTGCACACTGAACCCGCTCAAAAAGTCCCCCTGATAGAGAGAAATATCATTTTTCTCCAGAAAGTCAGTCGCATCACAGCGGGCTGTGATCGCCGGATCAAGAACAAGGTCTGCCCTTTGGCCTTGCAGAAACGGATCCTCCCCAAGGCTCTTTCGAATGGTAAAAATGGCGTGGCGCAGGTTTTTTAACGCGGTAGGCGTCTCCACATCAGGCCATAGCAGAGCGGTCAGTTCGCTGCGGGACACCTTGCGTTTGATAATGATGTAGTATAAAAGTGCATACGCTTTTTTATAGGGCAGATTCACGGCATTCCCATTATAAAGGACGACGGCTCCCCCCAGCAAAGCTGCATCGATCGTAGACATGTATGCGCTCCCCCTTTGTGCGCTCAATTCAAAGGCCAATCAAAATTCACATAAAGTGTACCACACATTATTTTCCTTCGCAAGATAACGGATGCCGACCGATTCTGTTTTCGGTATGCAGTTGGTAACATCACGCCCCTTTCAAAACAAGATGAAAAAGTTCCTGAAAAACGAGCAGCGCGCCGTTGCCCCGGAAACAATCCTGAACTATATCAGATACTGCTGCGAGGCGTACCTTTTCTATCAGGTGAAGCGGGAAGATTTGCAGGGCAAACAGATCCTTGCCTCCAACGAGAAGTATTATATTGCCGATCACGGAATCCGCGAGGCGGTCTTCGGCGGCAATATGCGGGACATCAACCTCATTTTGGAAAACATCGTCTATCTGGAGCTGCTGCGCCGGGGCTATGAAGTAACTGTCGGCAGGACGGGCGACAAGGCAATTGATTTTGTATGTGACAAGCGCGGCGAAAAACTGTATGTTCAGGTCACTTATCTTCTGGCATCGGAAGAAGCAGTCAGCCGTGAGTTCGGCGCGTATGACGCTATCCGCGACAACTTCCCGAAGTACGTTGTTTCTCTCGATGAGTTCGATATGAGCCGAAACGGGATCAAGCACCGGAATATCCGCGATTTCCTCTTGGCGGAGGAATGGAACTGAACAAGGATTCTGAAAAATGCGATCATGGCACCTGTCGGGTAAGACTGGCAACGAAATAACGGGTATCCGATGTATTGCCGGATACCCGTTATTTTTTTGCGGTCACGAAAAGCAATAGGTTGCTTCGCGGATTTCCCGTATCATTGTCTTAGCGAAACGTTTCGCAACGTTCTGCCTCTATTCTCTCATGCCTGTCTATGCGCGATTAGATTTTACGCTTACATTACATCTTCACATATGCCCTCGGAACAGGTGTTGCACACATATTCGCGAAGCGTTCCGCAGTAAAGCAGTGTGTGCGGCATTCTATCCTCCTGTTTTTTCTGCGAAACTTATCCGATCTATGAAAAAGACGCTTCTTCTGCTCCTCGCGTCAGGCGGAACAACGCACAGACCGCGTGCATATAGGCTGCAAGGATCAGCGGTGCCGGCAGCCCGTAAAGCAGCGGCACCGGGATGATGCGCCAGAACAGCTTGAGCACACCGATCTCCGCGCCATAGGTGAAGAAGTAGTTTGCCTCCGGGCAGACCGTGAGGCGCAATAGGAGATTGATACAGTGCGCGCCAACGGCAAGCAGGCCAAAGGTCTTGAGGATCCGCGGGATATCCTTTGGGTCGGGACGGTAAAAGCTCAGCGCCGCCAGGCTCAGTCCGCAGACAACAAGGAGAGCGTGCGTCACATAGTAGCCAAAAATCCGCGGCAGGAACAGCGAAAAGCCGGAGAACAGCGGCTCCGGAAAGAGCAGCGCCATCAGTGCGCCGAGGGGCGCTACAAAGAAAGAAAAGCCCATGATCGAGCGGTTTCTCTTCCACACGCCCAGCGGGATCAGAAACAGATTGATGTTGCAAAGGTGCAGCGGCAGTTCATTGAAAATGTTGAAGCCATTGGGATAGTACGCACGGACATACATTGCGTCCATGGACAGCGAAAGCTTGTAGCCGGCGAACAACGCGAGATTAAAAAGGCACGCGCCGATTAGGAACCGGGAGCGCCGTGCTTCCGGTTTTTTGCGCAGCAGCAAGAATATAAGCAGCACCGCCGCTGCCGTAAGCAAAAGCAGAAGCAAATGCGGCCCGCGAAAGGGCGTAATAGAAAATTCGTTCATTTCACACGCCGGAACGTCTTTCCGGTCTTCTCCTCAAGAAATCGTTTGAATTCCTCCACCGTCCCGCCGGTAAGAGTACGCTTGTCCAG
>OCQZ01000245.1_pt1 | contig 16730 bp, 8 predicted proteins | sample 1538921 | NCBI WGS metagenome assembly OCQZ01 (sample SAMN03418269, study PRJEB22391) | human gut metagenome | biome: human-gut; feature: organic feature; material: feces | host: Homo sapiens | place: Tanzania | collected 2013-01 | reverse complement strand
TCTAAATCGTTAATGTTCATAATCGTCTGTTTTATGGTTTATACTATGGTGACTGCAAAGAGCATGCCACCACATTGCAAATATAAGAAGATTTATTCGTCTGCACTACTTTTTTTGTTATTATTTGCGACCCCGCCCTTATTTTTATCATTTATTACGAAAGTCGCGCCTACTGCCAAGGGGCTTTTGCCGGTTCCGGCGATTGTCGTGCTGTCCACCTCGGCCCTCGCGCCAGCCCCCGCAGCCATCCCCGCAAGGCGGGAGCATGGCGCAGAGAGCAGAATGTCAAAAAAAAGCGGCACCGAGAGCCCTGTTTGGTATCAATTTTGCACCCTCTGTCCGTAGAGACACCAACTATACATATATATATTATGAGTATAAAGCAAATACCCGTTCTGCTGCTCACGGGTTATCTTGGTAGCGGCAAGACCACATTGGTCAACAAAATTCTCGCCAATAAGAAAGGCATCAAGTTTGCCGTCATCGTCAACGATATCGGTGAGGTAAACATCGACGCCGACCTCATACAGCAGGGCGGAGTGGTCAACAAGAAGGACGACAGCCTCGTGGCTCTCCAGAATGGCTGCATCTGCTGCACGCTCAAGATGGATCTGGTCGAGCAGATACGCGAAATCATCGAGATGGGGCGCTTCGACTACATCGTCATCGAGGCAAGCGGCATCTGCGAGCCTGCCCCAATCGCACAGACTATCTGCTCCATCCCCTCGATGGGGCCGCAGTATATCAAGGGTGGCATAGCCCGGCTCGACTGCATCGTGACGGTGGTCGATGCCCTGCGCATGAAAGACGAGTTTGGCAATGGCGACAGCCTGCAGCGTGGCAATCTCGAAGAAGACGACCTCGAGAACCTGGTCATCCAGCAGCTCGAGTTCTGCAATATCATCCTGCTCAACAAGGCTTCAGAGGTGACTCCCTCGGAGCTCGACCACGTCACCCAGATTATCCGCGCCATCCAGCCCAAGGCCGAAATCTTACCTTGCGACTATGGCGACATCGAGCTTGAGCGCATCCTCGACACCCGCCGCTTCAATTTCGACGACGTAGCGACCTCTGCCGCGTGGATAGACCAGATAGAGCATCACCACGGCGAGCCCGACGATGACGATGAGGCAGAGGAGGAGCACCATCATCATGAGCACGAGCATGAGCACTGCGACCATGATGAGCATCATCATGATGATGAGAACGAGGACTGCGACCGCGACCACCATGACCGCGACTACCGCAGCCGCTGCCATCACCACCATCACGACCATGAGCATGGCGAGGTCGAGGAGTACGGTATAGGCACCTTTGTCTATTACCGCCGCCGTCCGCTCGACCTGGCGCGCTTCGACGAGTTTGTCGCCCGCTTCTGGCCCAAGGGCGTCATCCGCTGCAAGGGCATGTGCTGGTTTGCCGACGAGCCCGATGTGTGCTACCTCTTCGAGCAGGCAGGCAGACAGATGGGCCTCAAGAATGCCGGACAGTGGTATGCCACCATGCCCGAAGACCAGCTGAGCGAACTGATGGACCGCGAGCCCGGGTTGCGCCGCGACTGGGACGAACAGTATGGCGACCGCATGCAGAAGTTGGTCTTTATCGGTCAGAAGATGGACAAGCGCTCCATCATCGCCCGCCTCGACAAGTGCCTGGCAGACTAAGCGATAGCACCGACTGTCTCCGCCAAAGCGCCAACTATCCCCGCTACAGCGCGGCCCCCCCCCGCCACAGCGTAGGCTATCCCCGCAGTCGCGCTGACAGTCCCCGCCATCACCCCAATACACCGAGCCCCGCCCTACACAGTTCCCATGCCGGGAACCGATAGGGTGGGGCTCGCTACGTCTATATCTGTCTACAGGGTGATGACCTCCACGCCAGCCGTGATGACCTTCACAATCGCCGAGATGACCTCCATCGGCTCGTATCATAAGGCACGAGCCCACGTGCCTTATGATACGTGCCCTCGTACCTTATGTTACGCGGCTTCGTGACTTATGTTACGAGCCCGCCGCAGCCCCTTCGGTCTCTGTAGACGAGGCCTCCACGCTTGCTGGCTTCATCGCCGCAGTCGTGTCTGTGGATGCGATGTGGGTCGACGTTACCATAGTGGGGCTGCCATTGTCTTGTCAGGCATATGAGTGCATTCCGCTCAGAAAGTAATTGACCCCGAAATAAGTCATCAGTACGCTGAGAAACGCCAACAGCATATAAATGTGCAGATGGAGAGGCTTCCCTGTCCATTTCAGGTCGCTGTGGAGCGGTGCAGAGTAGATGAGCATCGTGATGAGAGCCCATGTCTCCTTGGCATCCCAGCTCCAGTAGCGTCCCCAGCTCACGTTGGCCCACACCGCGCCGATGAAGATGCCTATGGCGATGAGTGCCACGGCGGGGTAGAGCAACAACTGCGAGAGGGCAGCCAGCTGTGCCGTCTGCCTGCTGTCTCCCTGACAGTGGGTGGTGATGCCCTCAATGGCAATGAGTGCCATGAGTCCGAAGAGGGCATAGGCAAACATGATGACCATGACATGGACCGAGAGCAGGGGAGACTGCAGCACGGGCATGAGCTGCGTAATCTGCGGGTTGGCATCGGTAATCATCGCCACCAGCAGGGCAAACGCCGCCAACAGTGGTCCCAACTGTCTGATGGGCTCGAAGCGTTTCTGCATGATGATGGTGACGATGAGCGTCGCCCACGCCATAAACTGCATCGTCTCAAAGCCGTTTGCCATCGGCAGGTGCCCAGAGACATACCAGCGCAGGGCGAGCAGCAGGGTGGCATTGGCGAGCATAACCCAGGTGAGCACCTTGCCAGCGACCTTCAGTCGGCTGCTCTGGTTCCATCGTCTGATGGTTGAGGCTATGGCGAGCAGCAGCGAGAGGGTGAGGTAGAGCATCACGGGGAAGTGCAGCGCATTGATGCGGTTGTACACGATTTCCATGCTTATGCGCAAGCGCGAGGGGATGACCGTCTTTGCCCTCACGTGCTGGTAGCTGTATATCTTCTTGACTATCTCTGTGGCGCGGGCGTTGTCGCCGGTGAGAATGCTTTCTGCCAGATAGTCCATCGACTTCCTGACAAACACCAGTTCCTCGCCCTTGAGTGCTATGTTGCCCAGCGGCTCGCCCGGGGCAAACCACTCCATGCAGCCCTTGCGGTCGGTGTAAGGAAACATCTTGAGCATCTCTCCGCCATAGAGCATGCGGATGATGTTGAACTTCTCGTCGGCGTCGCGCAGCTGCTTCTGCAGTCTGGTGTCGCCGTTTCGGTAGGCTGTCTTCAGTGGCGCGTCCAACTTATAGTGGTTGTAGGTGTCCCAGAAGTCGGCAAACGACGCCCAGCGACCATCTATACCGAGCAGTTCCTGGGCTTTGGGGTCTTTAATCTCTATCATCTTTGCCGTCTCCCAGTAGGGCACGTCGAATATCCAGCCTGCAAAGACCTCGGTAGCCGACAACCCGTCCCAAGACGGCTTGCCGCAGAGCTTGGTGACAAAGTCGGTGGCCACGGTGTTGATGGGGGTTATCCTGCTGTTGTAGAGCACGCAGACTCTGCCCAACTCGTCGGCTACGTGGCTGTCTATCTTCACCCGCTCCTGTGCGCCAGCAGTCGTGGCGAGCGAGGGGGCTGTCATGAGCAGCAGTGCCACGAGCACCTTGGTTCCTGGCAGCGCGAGTGCCTCGTGGTAGAGACGGCGCAGCCGGGTGTGCCTGCTGAACATCATGGCGATGAGCGACACCAGGAGCAGGGCGTATCCGGTGTAGGTTATGCCTATGCCCACCGGGTCGTGGTAGACGGCGAGCGTGGTGCCCTGCATGTCGCTGTCGTAGCCCGACTGCATAAAGCGGTAGCCCTGGTAGTCGCCTATGTGGTTCATCGACACCCTGATGGTTTGTCCGTCGGCAGCGAGCGTGGTGATATAGTCCATCGGAGCGTCGGTGCCGGGATAGTTGACCACAGAGAAATCTCTGAGCGTTACTCTGAAGCCGAGGTCTGTGGACTCTCCCGCCGCGCTCTTCATCACGCTGGTCGATTCGCCTTGGCGCAGATGGATGCTGCCGCTTTCCGACAGGTTCCATGAGGCAAAGGCTCCAAGGAGAATCACCAGGAATGCGATGTGGACGAGGAATACTAGCGGCTTGCGGTACAGCCGGCGTAGCACGATGTAGACGGTGGCGGCAACGGCAAGCGCAGCCCACAGCACGACAAACCACAGGGCGCTGTAGATGTGCTCTCTCACAAAGGGCGTGCCCTTGCTGCTTTCGACGATGGTTGCCGTGGTGAGGACGACGATGATGGCTGTTGCCACGATGAGTATCAGTCTCTTGAGATGTTTCATTGCTTGTGGGTTCAAGTGATGGTGTAATCTATGTATAACTGTTGTTGTGTTGAGGGGCGTGAAAGCCACGCGCCACCTTATTATATATATAGGGTGGTGCGTGGCTGGGTTGCTGGGCATCATCACCGCTGACGGCGGCATGGCTGCTCATGCAGATATCTGTGGCTTGTCAGATCGACTCGACAAAGAAGATGATGTTGTCGCGGTCGGCCTTGGACAGGCTACGGAACTTCTCGATGCTGTGGCGTGCATCGCTCTTGGCGCTTCCATGCCACATGATGGCCTCAAGCGTATTGCGGGCGCGACAGTCGTGCAGTCGGTCTTCGGCACCCGTACAGAGCTTGGACAGACCACGGCCCCAGAGTGGCGTGGTGCGGCACCAGCCGGTGCGAATGTTGTTCTTCATGAAAAGACGGTGCTGCACAAAGTCGGTGTAGGGCCATATCTTCTGGTGGGGATAACGCGGCATGTCGCTGTTGGTAAAGATACCGTTGGGGTCCTGTATGTTGTCGTCGCCAGTGGTCCACGACGGACGGTGGCAGTTGGCACACCCAATCTCCTTGAAGAGCTTCATGCCCTGCTTGAAGCGCGCGGTGGTGGTGTTGCGGGCTGCGGGCACGGCAAGTCCACGGTGCCATATCATGAAGTTCTTGTACTGAGAGCTGGACATCTCTGGGTCAAGGTCCTTTGCCATCAGATAGTTGTAGATGTTCTGCTTCACATCGGCAGTGTGCCATGTGGGGTGCGCATTGTTGGGGTCTATCTGCTTGATATATGCGGGAAATCCAGCCTGGACATCCGGGTCTTCCATGGAGGACTTGGCGTAGATGGTGCCGTCAAGGCTCAGATAGTGGTAGCGGCGGTCGGGGCGGGTCACGTTGGTGATGTTCCAGATGGCGTTGGCTCCGGCAGCGTCAAGGATCGGTCCGCGACTCATGGCGTAGGTGTAGCGGCGCACATACTGTTTCTTGTCGCCAGCATTGTTGACATAGTAGCTTATCCATGAGCCTGTGCTCTGGTTCCAGTAGGCTGGGTTCAGCGCATCGGTCTTGCCTACGGAGTTGAAGTAGTCGCTCTGACGCTTCCACTCGGCTGTGATGGAGTCGTCGGGTATGGCGTCGGTGATGCCGGTACCATAGATACCGATGGTCGACTCCAGGCGCACTCCGATTTCGCTGGCCACCTGGTCAGCGGGGATGACCACATACTGGCCGTTGCGCTTCACCGTCACGGGCGAGTAGTAGGCGTCGGCAGGGATGGTCACCTCGGGATAGATGAGCGAGTAGGTCTCGCCATCGGGGAACTTGTTGCCCCATTCGTCGGTGTAGTTCTTCCAGTCGATAGTGATTTTGCTCTCATCTATCTGTGGCTTGAACGGCTTCACGGCCTTTGTCTGAGGCATTCCGGCTACAGAATAGATGTAGGCATCGGTCTGCTTGTCGTAGACCACGAGCAGATAGCCATTGCCATCCTGGTCGGCGCGGTAGGTGTTGGTCTGTCGCTTGCCATGGCCGTAGTTGGGGTGGCAGTAGAGACAGCCGCGACGCACATAGACAGGTCCGAGTCCGGCAAAGGCGCCGTTGGAAGTATTGTAGTCTTTCTCGAAGAGCGACTCGCCAATCTGGAAGTTCAGTGATAGTCCGGCTTCGTCTACGGCAGAGGTGGCCTGTCGGTAGGCGTAGGCAGACTGTATGCTCGTGGTGCCGAGCTTGCCGCCGGAGTAGTACCACTCGTTGGGCGTTCCATACTCCGCCTCGGGCAGATGGAAGTCGAGGTTGTCGTCGTCGGTGCAGGCGGTAAGCGCCATGACCGAGAGTAATGCTGGAAGTAAACAGTTACGTTTCATCATGTAGGTTTGTTTGTAATACTAAAATGTTGGTGGCTGCAATGGGCGCAAGCCACCAACGGTTGTCTGTTGTTATCAATATTTGTAAATCAACGGTTCTGCCAGCGAGTTAGTCGAGCAGGTCGTCGAGGGCGTCCAACGACTCCTCCAGTCCGTCAAGAGCCACCATAGCATCCTTAGCGGTCTGATCGCTATAGTAGAGCACGAAGGGCTTCTTCATGCCGGCAATCTTGCTCAGCGCGTTCTCAAGGTTGGTCATCACGTTCTCAGCGGCAGCCTTGGTCTTCGCGTTCTTCAGGCAGATGCCGATGAGCGAATTGGCGTTAGGTGTTGTGCCGTCGACAGTGCAGCCACCATACAGAGCGTGCTTTACAGACATGATGTTGTCGTAGAAGTCTTGAATTGAGTTGCGGGCGTGAGGCGACTCGATGTAGTTGACATCCTCACCTGTTGCAGGAGCGCCAATCTTTGAGTCGCGCACCTCACCAATGATTTCGTTAGCACCGGCGATAATATCCTTGGAAGCAAGAAGAGCAGTTGAGTAAGTGGAACCTGCATTGCCTGCGTTCTTGAAGTTCTCGCCATAGTTGATGGCTGATTCAAACTCTACTTCGTCCAACAGAGCCTGCTCGTCGGCAGAAACCTCGCCGCCCCAAGCAGAAACGAGCTTCAGAGAACTGAGGTAAAGATCCTGTGCTGCTGTCTTTGCAAAGTAGATCTCGTTGTGTGTCAGGTCGGCAAAGTGGCGTGCCTGACCGTCGCGGAAGATAAGATACTCTACAGCATGGAAGCCTGTAAGGTTCTGACCATTGGTGATGGCATCGTTGATGTTGTTTGTTGCCAGCTCGTTCTCTTCGCCTTCGCCGCCCAGCTCCAGGTCTTTGTAGAGCTTCATGTAGCTTTCAAACTGCTTCTTGTCAAACGGCCATGTGTCGGTGTGAGGGTCGAGAGCGTAGTCGCCGGCAGCACCAAAGAGGAATGCTTCAGAGAACTCCCACCACTTGCGCGACAGTTTCCATGTCTCACACGCCTTCTTCACACCAGCATCGTCGCTCATAGCGTTTACGTCGGCAACAAGCTGCTTGTTATAGTTGGCAAGGTTGCGGTAGGTTGCCACGATGGTGTTGTCTACGTAGTAGGCATTGATCACCTTCAGTTCGCTGGTGCTGAAAGTCCCTCTGTGGTCATCGTTGTTGCCGCCGTTGTTGTCGTCACTGCAGCTGGTGGCGCCCATAGCGAATGTCAGCGCGGCGGCAAACATCATAGAATACTTGAAGATTGTGTTCATTGTGTTGTTGTTTTTGATTGATATAGTTGTGTTGATTCTGTTGCTTGTTATCTCAGAAACCAGCCGGCGTAGGTTATACCCAGAGAGAGGCTTGGTTCATTGTTGTACCCGTGGGCGAGGAAGCGGTTGCTGTATTCGCCCTTGATGGTAATCTGCTTGATGGGAGAATAGTTGACGCCGACGCCCATACGCTTCACGCGGTCGTACTTGTAAGCCACCTTCTGCCTGCCGGCGGCGTAGGTGTTGTAGTCCTCGTAGCGGCCGAAGACATAGAGCTTTTGCTTGTGGCTCAGGCTGCTGATTTGAGAGAATACGTTGTAGCCAGCCTCGAGCCCCACGGAGTAGGCGTTGCTGGCGATGGGTGAGTGCTTGGATGGCGAGCCGTCCTGCTGGGTATGCTTGGGGAAGGCGTTCATGAACGTAGTCATCTTGGCGGCATCGGCGAGATGGGAGTAGGTGGCGTTGCCGCGCACAATCCAGTTCCAGCGTTTCAGCTCCAGTCCGAAACTTCCGATGGACAATGCGCCGTGTACATTGTCATACGAGGCACTCGCCTTTCTTTCCGTGTTCTTGAATGTGTAGCCATAGTAGCCGCTCAGACTGAGCCGTAAGCCGGGTATGGAGTAATTGTCTATGCGCGCGGCACCCGCATAGACGTTGCCCAGCTTGTACTCGTAAGGACTGGTGGCACCATAATGCACGTAGCAGTTGTGGCCGAAACGCTCGGCGTCGAGTCCGGATGTGAAGATGGCCTCGTAGCGCCAGTCGCTAATGCGTCCCCAGAGCGATACGCCGACCTGGTGCCACGTGTTGGGCAGCATCTTGGCTTCGCCCTCGGACCGGTAGACGGAGAAGAAGTCTCCAGGCATGTGGTAGGCATTGATTTCGCCGACAGGGATGATGATTTCGCCTGCCTTGATATTGAACTTGCCGCCCCAGAAGGCCTTGTTAATCCAGAACTGCTCAAGCGCTACCTCGCCGCCGCGCTCGGTCTCGGCCTCGTATTCTCCGCTCTCATCGGCGTCGATTTCCACGGCGCTCTCGGTGCCTCCATGCTCAAACTCGATTTCCATTCCCATGGTCCAACCACTGCCAAAATCGTAACCGAGGTTAAGGGTGACATGGGGAAGGTCAAAGCGGCCGTGGCTGTTGTCATTCCTGTAGGTGGCGGGGTCGCGATAGCGGTTGAAGTGCTGGCTGTAGAAGTTGCGCGAAGTGACGGCCTCGCCATAGCCGCCGATGGAGAAGCGCGACAGCGCATTGGCGATTTTCTCGATGGCGGCATTGTCGCTCCTGCCGTCTGTGGCTGAAGTGTTTTCTACCTTTGCTCCCGTTGTGGTAGCAGAATCCTTGGCCTTGCCCGCATTAGCTGCCTCGTCGGCCATGGCCGGTACAGACAGCCCGCAGGCGAGGAGACCTAATAATAACAGTTTCTTGTTCATATCTTAATGTGTATCGTGTTTCGGAGTTGCCGGGACCGCAAGGGCCTGCAATCACTGCTTGTGTATATGCTGTAAACAACGGTTGCAAAAGTATTAAGATTCATTAAAAGATGCAATACCCACTTGTGGGGAAATATCCGGACTCGCCAGACGGTATCGTAGGGATATGGAGGGGTTGCGTACCAAGGATTGAGTATTCGGCGGTAGCCGACGGGGGGCGTCGTAAAACAAATGTAGGCGCCCCCAGCTTGCGGTATGTCAATAATTGGCTCGACAATGCTATGAAACTTAGTGCTGGAGATGATGGTTTGACCGCCTTTTTGTAATTTTGCAGCCGCAAAGGATAATACCTATATAATATATATCATGCCCAAGGAGAAAACGATAGCCCGGTGGTTGCCCTTGGTGGGGTTGACCCTCGCCGTCTTTGTGTTCAATACGTCAGAGTTTATGCCCATAGGTCTGCTCAGCGACATTGCCGCCGACCTGCACATCAGCGAGGTGCGGGCAGGACTGCTGGTGTCGGTCTATGCGTGGGTGGTGGCGCTCATGTCGTTGCCCCTCATGGTGATGGTGTCTACGGTGGAGCTCAAGCGGCTGCTGCTCGCCATCATCGCCCTCTTTGTGGTGAGCCATGTGGCATCGGCGCTCGCCGAGGGCTATTACACGCTGATGCTCTCGCGCATTGGTGTGGCGTGTGCCCATTCGATATTCTGGTCGATAGCCCCTCCGCTGGCTGTGCGCACGGTGCCCGACGGCCGAAGCGCACTGGGACTGAGCATGATAGCCATGGGATCATCGGTGGCTATGGTCGTGGGTCTGCCCATAGGCCGCGTGGTGGGACTCTACGTGGGCTGGCGCATGACGTTTCTGAGTATTGCCGTCATCTCGGCTCTGATATTCGTCTTCATCGCCGCCGTATTTCCCCGGTTGCAGAGCCGCGGCAAGTTCTCGTTTGCCAAGATTCCGGCGTTGCTCCACAACCGCGTGCTGCTGGGCGTCTTTGTGCTGGCGCTGCTCTTTGCCACCACTCACTATACGGGCTACAGCTATATAGAGCCCTTCCTGGGTCAGGTGGCAGGCCTGTCGCCCGACATGGTGACGATGGTGCTCATCGTCTTTGGCGCCTCGGGCATGCTGGGCAGCATCGCCTTCTCCAAGTATTATATGTCGGGCCGACGGAGGTTCATGTTTGTGGTTACGTTGGGTCCGGCGCTGTGTCTGCTGCTGATGCAGGCGGCAGCCATGGATATCATAGCCATCTTCGGCGTGTGCATCGTGTGGGGCGCCATGGCCACGGCGTTCAACATAGCCTGCCAGGACAACACCATCCGCTTTGCGCCCAAGGAGGCGACGTCGATTGCCATGTCTATCTTCTCGGGTATCTTCAATCTGGGCATCGGCTGTGGCGCCTATCTTGGTGGCGTGGTCGTAGACCATACCTCTCTCTGCGGCATAGGGTATGCCGGCGCGCTGATAGGACTCGTTGCCACGCTCTATCTGGTGCTGCGATTCTTTCCGAATATGCGGCGCCGGGAGGCGGAACAGCAGTAATGACGCTGCAGATGGCTGGGCTGAGTCTGCAGAGCCTATACCCCAATCTCCGAGGGTAACCCCGTCAGAGCCGAGAGGATGGCCAGGCGGGCAGAGTGGGTCGCTGCGGAATTATAGTTCGTAAGCAAAATCATAGAAACGGTAATAAAAAAATAGAAAATCGCTGATAAAAGTCACAAAAACGAAGAAAAACACGCAAATAACTTATATTTTTGATATTTAGTTGTGGATTATTGGCAAGGAGGGCTGTTGTAGCCGCATCTTTTCCTATATTTGTGACGAGAAATGTGGTTGGAGAATCTGTCTAAAGCAAAGTACGCTACGCCTTAGTAATTGCTGCGTTTGCGCAAGCGGATAAGAACACCGCAAATTGTTTTACTAATCAACAAAACAACGCTTATGAGAAAAAGCTACTTCATCACCGCTCTGGCGGTGTGCCTCGCCTTGGTAACGGCGCAGGCGCAGGAGGCTGTTGTCAAACGCACCACGGCACGCAAGGCTGCCAAGATGGTGCCATCGGAGAGATTTGTCCGTGTGGCAAAGGCTCGGGGAGGCGAGGGGACGGTCGTGCAGAAGGCTGCGACCCTGCCGATTACGCCCGACTGGGAGTGCAAGTTTGACAAGGAGGCTGATTTCAACCAGTTTACCGTCATCGACAGCAATGGCGACCGCTCGCCGGCAAGTTATTTTGACTGGGGCGTGTGGAACTATCTCTTCAAGGCGGGCGACAGCCCTTATGGCGCTGACTACCCTGACCACTGTGCGGGCTACGGCTGTGACGAGGACCATGATGCTGACGACTGGCTCATCACGCCGGCGCTGGCACTGAAGGCAGGCAATACTTACAAGGTGACATACAAGGTGCGCGCGCACCGCTCGACGATGCCTGAGCGCTTGGAGGTGAAGTATGGTACCGCCGCCACGGCTGCGGGCATGACCCAGACGCTGATGGCAAAGACCGACATCGCCAATGCCGAGTATGTGGAGTACAGCCAGGAGCTCACTCCCGTGGCCGATGGCACCTACTATATCGGTTTCCACGCTGTGAGCGACGCCGACAACATGATACTCTATCTCGACGACATCTCGGTGAAGAAGTCGGCGGGTACTTTCAAAGGCTGGGAGTGCAACTTTGACAAGGAGGCAGATTTCAACCAGTTTACCGTCATCGACAGCAATGGCGACCGCGCACAATCAAGTTATCTCGACTGGGGAGTGTGGAACTACCTCTTCAAGAGTGGCGACAGTCCTTACGGACCCGATTTCCCTGACCACTGTGCGGGCTACGGTTGTGACGAAGACCACGATGCCGACGACTGGCTCATCACTCCCGTGCTCAAGTTGACCGGTGGCGATACGTATATAGTTAAATATAAGGTACGCGCGCATAGGTCATGGTTGGCAGAGCGCTTAGAGGTGAAATACGGCACCACTGCCACGGCTGCGGGCATGACCCAGACACTCATGGCAAGGACCGACATCAGCAATACCGAATATCAGGAATACACGCAGACGATGACGCCTGCAGCCGATGGCGACTACTACATTGGCTTCCATGCCGTGAGTGATGCCGACAACATGATACTCTATCTTGACGACATCTCGGTGAAGAAGCAGGGCGCACTGCCTCCTGCCGCAGTGACCGAGGCGGTGCTCACTCCCGATGCTACGGGCGCAGTCAAGGCAACCCTGAGTTTCAAGGCTCCCGACAAGGCCACCGACGGCAGTGCACTGACCAAGCTCGGCGGCGTGAAGGTGATGGAAGACGACGCCGAACTGGCAGACATCACCAGTGTGCAGGTGGGCAAGACCGCTACCTACACCATCGAGAATGCGGGCACCAAGCCTGCCAACCATACCTATACGCTGATACCCTACAACGCCGACGGCAATGGCGAGAAGACTGTGGTGAGCGGCTGGATAGGTCTCGACGGCCCCACGGCTCCTGCCGGAGTAACCGCCGAACCAGTGGGCAAGAACCTCAAAGTGGCATGGGAAGCCTCCAAGGCTGAACACGGCGGAGTGTTCTTCGCCGACAAGGTGAAATACAACCTCTATGAGATGAAGGATGCCGCCACGGCAAGTCGCATGATAGCCACGACAACGGGTGCTACCGAGGTGCCTGTGGCTGTCGACGTCAACAGCGGCGACCAGCAGTTGCTGCAGCTCGCTGTGTCGGCAAGCAACGCCACCGGCGTGAGCGGCTATAGCTTCGCGGCGCCTCTCGTGGTGGGCGCTCCCTACACGCTGCCCCTCAAGGAGACCTTTGCCAAGGCGGGCAATGCCTATGGCTTCTGGGCTGCTGAAGGAGAAGGCTGGGGATATCAGAACCAGTATGCCGGTGTGACTTACTCTACCGACGAAGACGCCAACGGTGACGGCGGATGTGCCGACATCAAGACTTACTATCAGGATGTGGTCGCTCTGGTGTCGGGAAAGATAGCTCTGGGCACGGCAGAGAAACCGATGTTTATGTATAGTCAGAAGACCGACTCGAAAGAGGGTAGTGTGCGTCCGCTGGTCATTAAGGCCGACGGCACCAGAGAGTATCTCGCCACCGAGAGCCTTGACGGCTATGCCGATGCGGGCAAATGGGTGTCGCGCTCTTATGACCTGAGTGCCTACAAGGGTCAGAAGTGGATACGCGTGGGTGTGGCTTTCGACCAGTCGAAGCGCAGCTACAGGAACCAGCATCTGTATATCGACAACTTCGTGGTGGCCGACGAGACGCCGAAGAGCATCACCGTAAGCGTGTCGGCTCCTGCCAAGATGCGCAAGGGCAAAGCGGGCACGGTCAAGGTGGCTGTGACCAACTACGGCAACGCCATAGGAGCTTATACGCTGACTCTCACCGCGGGCGACACCGAGGTGAAGACCGTCGGGGGCGAGTCGCTGGCGCTGATGCAGACTGCCACGTATGACATCGCCTATACGCCGAGTGTGCTCGTCAAGGGCAACGCCGTCACGCTGACCGCTACGCTCAAGGCGGGCGAGGGCAAGGATGCCGTCACCGCAGATGGTAGCGTAGAACTTACGGCTGTCGATGCGCATCAGCCTGCTCCGACCGGGCTCAAGGCTCTGGTGGACGCACAGGGCAAGGTGTCGCTGTCGTGGACTGCCGTGGCTAAGGTAGACCGCATGACCGATGACTTTGAGGACTACAACTCATGGAGCGTAGACAACGCCGGCGACTGGAGTTTCCATGACGGCGACAAGGGAGTCACCTATGGTTACTTCGACGACCAAGGTCTTTACTATGAGAATGAAAAGACGCCGTTTGCCTATATCGTATGGACGCCTGCCAACTATGGCGGCGAGGACATCACGGTGGCAAATCCCACGGCAAAGCCTTATAGCGGAAGCAACGCTATGGCCTCGGTGTACAGCTATAATCGCAAGGCGACGGGCGAGCTTACTCCGCTGGCTGCCGACAACTGGATGATTAGTCCGGAGCTCACGGGCAAGGCGCAGACCGTCATGTTCAGAGTCAACAACATCAGTGATACCAAACCAGAGACCTACCAGGTGCTCTATAGTACGACTACTGCGGCGCACGACCAGTTCCAGCTCGTGGCAGAGAAGACTGTAAGCAACAGCAAGTGGGACGAGGTGAACTTCGAGCTGCCTGAGGGCGCGCGCTACTTCGCCATCCGCCACAATACCAAGCTCGAGGTGAGCCCATCGGGCATCGGCTATTCGTCGGCGCCTTACCTCTTCCTGGTCGACGATGCCACCTTCGCCTCCAAGGGCTGCACGTTTGTGGAGTATGTCATCTACCGCGACGGCAAGCCACTGGCTACGGCTACCGCCACGGCAAGTGAGGACCGTGAGGCTCAGTGCGACGGCGCCGACCATGTCTACCAGGTTACGGCACGTTATGGCGACGGTTCCGAGTCGGCTCCCGTTGAGGCTGTTGTCTCAATGCCTACCGGTATCGACATCATCGAAACCACGGTCGATGCACCCCAGAGCGTCTATTCGCTCGACGGCGTCAAGCAAGATGCCAACGCCCGTCTCCAGCGTGGCGTCTACATCAAGAATGGTAAGAAAGTGATAGTAAGATAAGCCGTCAGAAGGCTGTTCATCTCAAGCAACTCTGACCCGGAGGTCACCAAAGGTAAGGGAGTTGCGTCAACAAACCCAGGGTAGAGGCATGCAGCGCCTCTGTCCTGGGTTTGTCGTTAGGAGGAGTGTATGGGGAATGTCTTAGGGCTGGCGATACGCTGCCCCGGTCATGGTGCGAGCATGATGCGGTCGTAGTCGCGCTCGCCGCGGATGATGCGCTTGCGGCTGTTGTCGTAGTCGTTGTGCAGTATGTCGTATTGGGGATAGTACCAGGGGCAGTGTATGCCGGCGAGGTGTAGCAGTAGCTGCGCTATCGTGTCGGTCATTCCCCGTCTGTTGCGGTAGGAGCGTATCTGTTCCCACAGTTGCTTGCGGCTGGAGCGATAGGACGGCGACGCCCATATCCAACAGGGGATGTCAAACTGCTGTCTGATGTCGTTGCGGTCCCATGTAAGGTTGCGTCCCCATTCTGTGGAGTTGTCGAAGATGCGCTCTCCGTGGTCGGCGACGAATATGGCGATGGCGTCTTCATTCTCGTAGAGCCTCAGGATGGAGTCGACGACCAGGTCGTTGTAGACGATGGCGTTGTCGTAGTGGGCAAGTATCTCGCGCTGTTGCTCCGTGAGGTCGGCGCGGTCGTAGTCTTTGGCGTCGAAGGTGGCGAAGTCGGTGGGATAACGCTTCTTGAAGTCGGCGTGAAGTCCTAAGAAGTGGAAGATGTCCAGCGTGTAGGGATGTCTCGTCAGGCATCGCTTGTAGTCATCGGTCAGCGCCATGTCGTAGTCGTGGGTAGACTCGTTGCGCGTGTCAAACAGGCGTCGGCTGATGGGAGGATTGTTGAAGAAGGCATCTTCGATGAAGTCGCTGAATCCGCTGCGCTCCACCATATACTGGTTGCTGAAGAACGAGGTGTGGTAGCCGGCCATCCTGAACAGCAGCGGGAAGGGAGGGGCTGATGCCCATGTCCCCGGTTGGCCTGCACATTGGGTGGACAGCATCTCCTTGAGCGACTCGCAGGTGGTATTCCAAGCACTTGTCATGTTGCCAAACACGATGAGCTCGCCGGCGTTCATCCGTGCCGTCTGCCGGGGTGTGGTGGGCTTGTCGTAGCCGTAGAGTTGGCTGTGGTGGCGGTTGTAGCTTTCGCCGATAATCAGGATGATATGCGGGGAGAGGTGCGTGGCCGAGTCTATCTGCGCCTTGTTCAGACTCTCTTCAAAGAGTCTTATCTCGTCGCGCAGCCGGTGGGTCTCGCTGACGGCAAACGCCATGCGGTATATGGGCAGATAGTAATTGGTCTTCTGCCTGAAGTCTTTCCGCTGCTGCGTTTCCAGTTCGCTATACTGGCAGATGATGCGGCAATACATATACTCCTTGTTCTCCAGACTGGATATGAACCCGATGGCAAACATGACGATAATGGCTGTCTGTGCGGCGAAAGTCATGTGTCGGTTGCGCCATATCCCTGTGTGCATGGCTTTGCCCATGATGGTCTGCTCTCGGGCAAGCAGCGTCATGCCCGCCATCATCTGGATGATGACCAGCCCCAATGGCGACCACAGCATTGCCGCGTCGAGATACGACGACAGCGCTTCGCCAGCCTCTCTGGTATTGCTTTGCAGTGCCAGCTGCAGCAGCATCGGGGTGATGGGCATGCCCAGTCTTACGTAGCACGCCATGTCTACAGCAGACAGCAGGTAGAAAATTCCGGCAGTGGCGAGGCGCAGGCAGTGTCTGTATCTTTCGGGCATCAGTCGCAGCAGGGCGCAGAAGAGGTAAAGGTCGGAAAACAGTTCGAAACTCATCCAGAAGCGGCTGCCGTTCCAGGGCTCGCAGACGATACCTGTCAGTCCTAGCAGGTACATCAGCAGGAAATAGAGCTGGTTGCCTCCGGTCAGCGGCTTGCTCAGGATATGGATGATGCGTGATAACATAAGAATCATAATACTTATGGCGGCAAAGGTAAAGATAATTCGCCATATAGACAATCATTTGCTTTGGATATTTGATATTTTCGGTCATCGGGACTCAATCGGATTTCAATTTATGTTGGTCTCGGCTTTGGGCAGATTGCTTCCGGGTGTGTGCGGGGTATGGCGTACTATGTCCAAGTGCGGGCAGGGGGCAAGATACCAAAAGAAATGCTGGCATGAGTTGGAAAGCATTTACAAGGCAACTTATTTCTGTTTGATGGC
>OCQZ01000240.1_pt1 | contig 16939 bp, 10 predicted proteins | sample 1538921 | NCBI WGS metagenome assembly OCQZ01 (sample SAMN03418269, study PRJEB22391) | human gut metagenome | biome: human-gut; feature: organic feature; material: feces | host: Homo sapiens | place: Tanzania | collected 2013-01 | reverse complement strand
CCATAAATCCAAGAGGCTCTTTCCCGCTACAATGCAATCAATAGCAACAGCTAGAGCTCCGGCTTCACCCGCACATAAAAATGCAACAAAATCAATTATATATTTGGGCGCTTTTTCACTTAACCTATTCCATGACGTATAATCATACTGCTTAATTTTTACCTGACAAGAAACAAGAACTGCTCCATCAGGAATATAATACCCATACTGGTTAAGCATAGCAAGTCTCTCACGATCTTCCTTTGCTGCCTCGCGTTCCCATTCTTCCTTAAATGTTCCTCCAGCATCAGTCATATTTGTAGCGAAAGTGCTAGCATTGCCCTCATTATCGCTGCACATAATGGGATTGTTTTCACAATATGCGAACATATTGTACGAGAGAAGTCCTGTTGAGTCGGTGCTGAGGTAGCTGTCGGCATTTATGAAGCGGGCGATGGTGGGGTCGTAGTAGCGGGTTTGCAGGTAGTAGAACCCGGTCTCGATGTCGTAGCAATAGCTGCGGTAGCGCAAGGGGTTTGCCTGTGCAAGCGAAACATAGGCACTCGTCGCCGTCGTTCCCGTCAGCTTGCCCCACGGGTCGTAGCTGTACTTTACCACCATCTGCATCGAGGTGTTCATCAGTCCCACAACGTCGCCCTGAAGGTTCAGAACATAGTAGTAGGTCTGCGTTGCACCGCCCGACGGTGTGTAGCGAAGAATATACGGTCTTCCCGCATCGTCATACACGATGTCCACGGCGTTGCCCGACCACGTCATGCGGGTTATCTTTCCGCTGAGCGTCGTGTACTCGTAACTGACCCCGTTCACAACTTTACCCGAACGGACGCCGGACATGTCGTAGGTATAGCTTGCGGTCTTGCTGCCCTTCGTCACAGATGCGAGCTGTCTGCCCTGCTCCCATGTGAAGGTGTAATCAGCACCGTTATAGTAGCTTAGCGGGTTGCCGGAGCCGTCGTAGGTGATGCTATGCCCGTCATACGCCGTCAGCAGGTCTGCCCACTGGGAATTTCCGTAGGTGTACAGGTGCGTGACGCTCCCGTCCGTCTTGCTGCGGATGTTCCCCATCGTGTCGTAGGTGTAGCTATACAGCGTCGTTCCGCTGCCGTTTTTCACCGTCGTGAGCTGGTTTTGCCCGTCATAGGTGTAGCTCAGCACACTGCCGCTTGCGGTCGTCGTCTCCGTCGAGATGTTGCCCCGTGCGTCATATGCGTACTGGTACCCGGCTATGAGGTCGGAGGTCGAGCTGACTCGGTAGTTATAGTGTTTTACCTGATTCGTCCGCTGGCTTCCGTCGCCGCCCGCAGTCTCCGCATACCACGCTCCGCTGTAGAACTGCTCCGTTCCGTTTACGACGGTCGTTCGCCTGCTCAGGCGATTGAGCGCATCGTATGTGAAGCTCAGCTTCACGTCCGGCGTATTGCTCGTCGACGTTGCGCTGTACAGGTTCCCCGGCAGGTAGATGCCCATCTCGCCGAGAAGTCCGTTTGCGGCAAGGTACGAGTAGCTCACCGTGTACTCCCCGCCCGGATTCTGCCAGCTTTGCCGCATCAGGCGGTTTGCCTCGTCGTAGATATGCTCCGTCCGCTGTACAAGCTCCTGTCCGCTGTATTCCCTGCTGCGGATCAGTCTGCCCAGCGTGTCGTAGTCATAGGTGTAGCGCTCACCAAGAGAGCTGCTCTGGCTTATGAGGTTACCCTCGGCGCCGTAGCGGTAGGCATAGCTTAAGCCCTCGCTGTAGCTCTGCCCTATCTGACGCCCGTACTCATCATAGCTGTAGCTCACGCTGTCGCCGTTGCCGTAGCTCATGCTTTGCAGCAGTCCGTTATTCACGCTGCCGTCATAGCTGTACGTCGCAAGCGTCAGGTACTCCGTCGAGCCGACGCTCTGCGCCGTCTCGTTGTTTGCGCCGCTTATCCCCACTCTCGTCACATTGCCGAAAGCGTCATACTCAAAGTGGCTGCTCTGCCATATGTCGGAATCCCCAAGCTTGCCCTTTCGGGCTATGTCGCTCACTCTTCCGCTGCCGTACAGGTAGTATAATATAGCATAACCTCTTGAAAATGTATTGTCAAGTCTTTCGTTTGCGGCGTTATACCTGTACTCCTGTGCGGGCAGGTCGGCGCTTTGTATCTGCGTCAGAAAATGGTTATAGTAGCTCCTGCTCGTCGTTATACCGTTTGTGTTCGTCGTCGTTTTCAGGTACCCGTAGGTATCGTATGTACTCGACGTCGTTTGGTACCAGCCGTTTGCGCCCTGCGTCCTCGTCTGCGTCGCAAGTCCCATTGCGTTGTAGCTGTTGCTGCTCGTCACCCCGGCGCTCTGTGCCGTCAGGACGTTGTGCGTCCCCGCCTCGTAGGTGAAGCTGTACTCGACTCCCGTCGCTGCCGTGTACTTCGTCAGGAGTCCCGTACCGCTCTGGTACTCGCAGGAGCTTTTCGCTCCGCCCTCCGTCGCCGACACCGCATTCCCCCGGTCGTCGTAGCTGTAGCTTGCGCACGGCTCCTGCACCAGCCGGATGTTGTCAAAGTAGGCTGTGTTGCCGTTGCTCGTGTACAGCAGGTACACCCTTATGTACTCAACCGCCGTCTCCTTTTTCGGGATCACCGTTCCGCTTGCGTACTGCCAGTCGTTGTAGTCGCCGTTGAACGGCACGAGGTGCCATTCCTCTCCGCTTTCGCCGACGTACTTCACCGCCGCAATCATTCCGAAGTACGGCTTTACTCCGTCGTACTCCGTTCCCGTTGCGCCGACCGCCGTCGCCTTGCCCCAGCCCGACAGTATGTAGGTCGACCGGCTGTTGTCGTACACATACACCGTCTGGCTCGTCGCAATGTTCACCGACGGCGTACCCGTCAGCTTCAGAACTCCGCTCCCGAACGGCGACGCCGTCGCCGCATCGAAGCTCACACCGCTTCCGGTGTTCCACCACGCCATGGACTGCAGTTTGCCGTTCTGCACCAAGTTCGTCGGCGATGCGCTGTCGCCCGCTTCGAGCTGGATGTCGTCTATGTACACCGTACCGCTGCAGCCCGACACCTTGACACCTATCCTGCAGCTTCCGCCCGTCGGCGCAGTGAACGTCCAGCTCAGGCGCTCCCAGCCTCGGTCGATGCTTCGTGCGGTTTTGGTGTTGCTCCGCTCGACGCCCGGTATCGTCACCGCCTGTCCGCTTGAGTTTATGAGGATCGGCTCGATGTACGAATCTGCGTCCCAGTCGCTCACGATGTAGTTCAGCATCCAGCACGAGAACGTGTACTCCTTGCCGCTTTCCAGCGTCACCGGGCTTGCGACCCACGCCTCGCCTCCGTTTGCCGACAGTCCTACCGAGTTGTAGCCGCTGTGTACCTGGTTGTTCGTCAGCGTGCTTCTCGTCACCTTGCGCCAGCCGCTTCCCGTCAGGTCAAGCGCACCTTCAAAGCCGCCGTTTATGCTCAGCACCGGGTTCGTTATACCTATGCTGCCCGACGCCGTCATGCGGTTGTTTTTGTCGCTCGTTCCGTCGTTCTGCGTGTAGCTCGCAGTCGATGCGCCGAGCATCCGCTTCCCGTCCGAGCTTCGGCTGTAGCTGCATATCGTCCGCCCGGCGTAGTCGAATACAAAGCTCAGCCGCAGGTCGTCCGACGTGTTCGCCGTATGGTCAACGCCGTAGTAGCGGTACTCCGTAAGCTGTCCCGTGGGCTTCGTCAGCTCAAAACCGCCGCCGTACAGCTCCGCTCCCGCAAACTCACGGACGCTGCTCACCATCCGTCCGTAGCCGTTCTCAGCATATGTGACCGCAAGGCCTCTGCCGCTTTCTCCGTCGCAAAGTCTGCTCAGGTATCCCTTTACGTCGTAGCCGTAGCTTGCCTTCGTTCCGTCCGGGTGCGTGATCTCCGTGAGCCGCCCCGCAGCGTCGTAGCCGTAGCTCGTCACCTGACTGCGGTAGTCCGTCACGCTCACAAGGTAGCCCTGTGCGTTGTAGCTCAGCTCTGCGACCTTCACCTGCGTGCCGCCGTCCGGCTTTGCGTACACCCGAACTACACGTCCGGCACTGTCGTACTCGATCGTCTGGCTGTTGCCGTTGCTGTCGCAGATGCCGCTGAGCCGACCGTTTGTGAACGTCCATGTGTTGTACCCGTCGGCATCGCTCATGCTGTAGTTTGTACCGCTCTCGCTTAGCCGGAGTCCGAGTCCGTCCTCGTCTCTGTACTCGTTCCCGACCTTGCCGAAGTAATGCTCCGTTCCGTCGGCGTCCGTGTACACGAGGTACTTCGTGTTCTCGTACGTCACCGACCTCACCGTCTGATGCAGGTTCAGTCTCCAGCCCTTGCCGATGCCTCCGACCCCATCGGTCGAGCTGTTGTATATGTGGCTCACTCCTGCGCTCACAGCCGACGTCGAGTAGGATACGTCGCCTTCTACAACGCACACCTGCCCGCTGTAGTCGCATACATACAGCGTTCCGGCTCGTCCTGCTCCTGCGCTGCGGTAGCTGTAGTAGCTCTCAAGCCCCACCGTGCTGCGGTAGCTTATACTCAAAAGCGGTTCGTACTCGTTCCCGCCTCCCAACGTGTAGCCGAGCATCGTCGCATACGCCGGGTCATTGCCCTCACTGATCTTTCGCAGCTCAAGTCCGCCCGCCGGAATGCTCCTTGTGTACCACTTTGCGACCGTTCTCGTTATGTTCAGCCGGAAGTCGTCGTTTATGCTGCCGTTTGAGCAGACCATGTAGTCCAGCAGCTCGCTGCTGCTCACCGCAGGTCTGCCGTTCCACGTCAGTCCCTCTATCCAGCTCTTGACGCTTGATCCCGTGTACTCGCTTCCGACCTCGTAAATGCCGACCGTTATTTTATTCGACGATCCCGTCGCATAGCTGAACCCGTGCTGTCGCAGCTTCAGCTCCGCATTCACCATAACGCTGTTTGCAGGCAGCGTCGGCAGCTTGCTTATTCCGAGGTATATCCGGCACTCTTTAAGTCCGCTTCCCGTCTCATACCCCACGGGCATGAGGCTGTACCCGTAATTGTTTTGTCTCGGTCGTCCCTCGGTGACGTAGGTGCTGTATATCTTCTCCTCCGAGCTGTTCCCCATGTACGCCTTGACCTTCAGCGTCGGGTCGATCACCACCGGGTATGCACGCTCCTCGGCGTTCATCCACTCCTTCGACGCCGTCACTCGCACCGCCCAGCCGCCGTCCGTCTCGGCAAGCTCGTAGCTTGCGTCCGCACTCACGGCTCCCGATGCGTCGATCATGTACGGCGCAGGGATGCAAAATACCTCCGTCCCGTCGTCGCCGCTCAGGGATATGCTCCCGTCCTCGCACAGCCGCACGTCAAGCTTTTCCGCCTTCAGCAGAAATGCGTATTCGTAGCTCCCGGAGCGTTTGTTTACGACTATGCTCTCTTTGACATCGTATCCGCTGTTGCGGTACATGAGGTCTACACCGTCGTAAACGTCCTCGTATGTTATCTCAGAGCTGAGCTTTGCCGGGGTCTTAAGCTCCGCCGCCGTCAGTCCCTTCCACTCGTCGGCAATAGGGTTTGTTACGGTGGCGTCCGTCGCCTTCTCAGGCTCCGAGACCATAAGCTCCGCATCCCCGCCCGGCTGCACCGGAAGCTCCGCATCCGGCTGCCGCAGCGGTGCCATGCTCACGGAGTACTCCCCGACCTCTACCGTCAGCAGATCTCCGTCTCCCGCCTTTGCCGCAAAGCTCTTTCTCACTTCGCCCGCCTGTGCCGTGTACATCTCTCTGCCGTCGGCGCTCTTTAGCTCAAGCGAGTTGTCTATCTCCTTCCACTCGCCCGCCGTCGTCAGGTAATGCACCGGCTCCTTGTACTGCACCGCAACGAAGCCGCCGTCGCTCATACGGAAGTGCTTTACGTCCGCTTCCCTTAGCTCCGACACCTCCTCCGACACCGTAGCTGTCGGCGTCGCTTCGTCCGTCATCACCGTCTCGCTGCTCGGCATCGGCGCTCCGCTTGCTTCTTCCGGCGTCTCGCCTATACCGAACGCCTGTGCCGGCACCAGCTGCAGCAGCATCAGCAGCACAAGCAGCAGGCTTATTCGTCGTTTCCTCATACGCTCTCCTTTCTTGTCTCTTGTCCGCTTCTTCAACGTGTACGGCTCATCCCCACGACAGGCATCACAGCCGAGATGGGGCGTTGGGGGCTGATCGCCGCTTTTAAAAAATGCGGATGCCAAAAACCTTTTCCTGTTTTCTGCATCCGCATTCCCTGCCAGCCTCTTACTGCCGCTCCCGTTATTTACATTTTTCATTATACTTGAAGCATTTCCTTTATTCAACTGATTTTTCCTATTTCCTTCTCACTTTTTTGCGCAAAAAGCGGTTGGGGTCTCCCCCAACCGCTTCTTGGTTTAGTTTTTTCTCAAACCCTATTCTTTTTCGTACGCATTGCTTTGTACAATCGTCCACTCGCATCTCATAAAATGTCATAAAGATTTTGTAATCTCAAAACACACTCTCCTAAAGCGGTATGAGACAAATCATTTAGTGAATCTGTTATCAAATATGATGATTCCAAAAGTCTTTGTTTCTTTCCATACTTGAAATAAATTTTACCTTTATTTGCATACGATAGCAATTCGCTTATTTCAGGAACGATGACTTTTTGTATTTGTTCTAAATTCCACAATGACGCTTTCCCATCAAGTATTGCATTTTTTTCTTTTTCCGCACAATCCAATATGTCAACCAACGAGGAAATAAATACGTCATTTTTCTTCATCACATTATCCTCCTATCCTAATACAGATATCCACCACTGTACACCACCGCCGGATTGCCCGAATAATGGTGCGGCTTTTCCAGCCATTACAGTTGTTCCTTTTGGAAGCAAGAAGGAGGATGTATTAGTCATTGTATTACCTGTCGGCAATGACAACAAGTTTCGTGCACTCGAGCCATAATTGTTAGGAGATCCCCAGTGACCCAGTTCTTGAGTGGTTCCACCCCAAGTTCTATAAACGGTCGTATCTGTTTTAAGCGTTTGCACTTTAGGAGGCCCTTTATACGATGAAAGAACCTCTTTAGGATTAGCGCCATTACTTTTTAAGAAATTTGCTGCACTTGAATAATTTGAGTAACCATTTACTCCACCTGTTATAGCACCGCTAATAGAACCACTCAAAGCGCCATCAGCCGTTCCATTTAGAGTTCCTTCGAGTGTTCCCGTGGTAGCATAACCAATTGCCGCTCCACTTGCAGCTCCTACTGCAAAACCTATTGCCGCACCCTTTGCCGCACCTACAGCGACTGCTGCTATTGCAGTTCCAGCTCCAGCGGTTGCAACGGTAACTGCCGCAACGGCTGCCACAACGGCAACGACTGCTACCGCTGCGACAAGTTTTGTTGCCCAGTTAGGCCAGTTACCTGATGAATCAGACATATTCACAGGATTGTTCTCGCAATATGCGAACATATTTGCGGACAGGAGTCCTTCAACATCGGTGCTGAGGTAGCCGTCGGCGTTGATGAAGCGAGCAATTGCCGGGTCGTAGTAGCGGGTTTGCAGATAGTAGAACCCTGTCTCGATGTCGTAGCAATAGCTCAGCACGCCACCTTACTTACAATATATTTGAAATGTTTCTTATAATCAACATATTTTTTACACATTACGGTATAACAGATTTTATATAACCGAAAAATGACGTCCGAGTGTCGGACGTCATTTTTCTTTTTGATATGCTCTTATCTTTGCTTACTTCATTCCGTTCTCGTAAGCTTCGATCATCTTCTTGACCATCTGGCCGCCAACGGAACCCGCCTGACGGGAAGTCAGATCGCCGTTATAACCGTTCTTCAGGTTCACGCCGACTTCGTTGGCAGCTTCCATTTTGAACTTCTCCATTGCCTCGCGTGCTGCGGGGATAACAAGACGGTTACTGGAATTGTTAGACATTCTTTTACATCTCCTTTTTGTTTTTTGGGTCTTATTTCATCGCCCGTTCTTATCATTGCCGCTTTTTCGCCGTCTATTCGCCGAAGCCTATGCAATAATTTACAATACGCTTTTTCGCTCGTCCTTTTTCTACCGCTTTTGCAAAGCTTTCGCTATATATTTAAATATGTACGTTCGCCGAAAAATGACGTGTAATCTTTTGTTTCCGTTTTGTTTCTTTTTCCTCAACACAACATATAGTATTCCTCCGTTTTTCTACCACAAGCAGCAAAAAATTTTGCCGTGTTATGTACTTATGTCTACTTGACAATTATGTTCCTTGCCTGTACAATGACACTGTATCTAAATCGTAACTGTTTTGATATTTTTTCGAGTGTTTGGATTAGCCACTCTTTTCGATAGGAGTATTGCCCGATATGCGTAATGTATTCAGAATCTTTCGCCACGACCTGTACTCGCTGAGCAGGCACTTTTTTGCTTTCCTTATTATAATGGCAATCTGCATCCTGCCGGCGCTCTATGCGTGGTTCAACATCTATGCTTACTGGGATCCTTACGGCAAAACCGGCAACATCAAAATTGCGGTCGTTTCCGACGACAAGGACTACTTGGACGCCGACGGAAACATCGTCAACATGGGAAGCGAGCTTGTTAAGGAGCTTCGTGAGAGCGATCACATCGGCTACGTCTTTCTCGACGATGCGGACAAGGCAGTAAACGGCGTTTACGACGGCACCTATTACGCTGCGGTCATAATCGAAGAGGACTTTACATATAATATGTACAATTTCCTCTCGACGGATATGTTCAAGCCCACCATAAAGTTCTATCAGAACGAAAAGACGAACGCCATCGCCGTCAAGATAGTCGAGGCGGCTGCCGACGACGTCAAGGCGAAGGTCAACGAGAAGTACATTCAGGCGATCGTCGAAACGCTGTTCGGCAAGCTCAACGCCTTCTCCTCCGACGTTCAGGGCGACACCTCCGCCGAGTTTCTCAAGAACACGCTCATAAAGATCCGTGACAACCTCGGCAGCTACAACTCCACCATCGATCAGTTTATCGAGGCAAACAACGCCCTCATAAACACCCTGCGTGACACCAACAACACTCTCGGCTACTCCATATATCTCATCGGCAACGAGCGTATCAACATTTCCGATCAGATATACTACATAGAGCAGACGCAGGGCGACCTTGCTCTGTTCAACGAAGAGATGAACAATCTCCTGCTCGGACTTCAGGATTCCGTGCAGGAGGCAATATACAAGCTCGACAGGCTCTACGACGGCAACATCGACGACGCCGAGGCCGCAAAAGAGGCTTTGGCGGAGCTTGAGCGTCAGTATCAGGAGCTTATCGACTACATCGAGCATTCGGGTCTCACGGGTGACGAGCTTGACGATGCGCTCAGCGCTCTCAATAAGCTCGTTGACAAGATCACCGAGCTGCGCAAGAAGCTCGGTCTCGACGGCTCCCTCACCGACCCAAACGCCGCAAATCAGATCCGTGTGCTTGCACAGCACAACAAGGATGCTATAAAGAGCATCAAGAGCGACTTTGACGAGGTCGCCGTTCCCGCTCTGTACAAGGCGATAACCGGCTACGATTACGAGGATCTGACCGATCCCGGCGCCAGCAGTCAGAACATTGAGGGTCTTGTCTCCTTCATGTCCGAGGACTCCTCCGACAGGATCGACAGCATCCGAGAGAATATTGCCAAGGCAGCAAAGACCAAGGACAAGTCCGAGCGTGACGAGCTGCTTTATGCCGCCAAGAGCGACGCCGCAGTCGTCGAGCAGGAGATCGAAGCTCTCAGCGTTGCATACGATGCGATAAGCAGCGCAGACAACGCAGGCGCCGACGCCTCCGTCAAGGAAGCGCTCGACTCCACGGCGAAGGACACAAGGGACGTGCAGGGGGTCATCGACGACATTCTGAACGGCAACCGTGACATCGACCTTGTGCGCGACCTTCAGATCATCAGCGACGTACTCGGCTCTGCGAGAGTCACCCTCACCGAGGTCATTTACCCGGCGATCGACACCATGCTCGATAATCTCCAGGACACCTTGGGCGACCTGTCGTCCCTGCTGCTTGAGCTGAACGGCATCCTCGGCAAGACTCAGCCCATAATCGACCAGCTCAGCAACACCTTCGGCACGGTAAACAATGCGCTTATTCAAGTCAAGGACCTCCTGTCCTCGTACATAAGCAGGCTGGACGACTTCATCGACATATTAAACGGCGATACCGACGACGACAAGATCCAAGCCGTGCTTGACTTCTTCAACGTCGATCCGGCTTCCATCGGCAGCTTCCTTGCAAGCCCCGTCGCCGTCGAGTCCGATGTCGTGTTCCCCGTGGAATCCTACGGCGCCGCCATGGCCCCGTTCTACACCATGCTGGCGATCTGGGTCGGCTGCGTTATCCTAAACGCCATTTTGAAGGCCGATCAGAACACGATCGAGCTTGCCGGCGCAACGGGAACGCAAAAGTTCTTCGGCAGATATCTTATCTTCTTCCTGCTCAGTCAGGTGCAGACACTTATTATAATAGTAGGCGACCTTGTTATCATGGGCGTCGACTGCGTGCATCCTGGGCTGTTCCTGCTTGCGGGCTTCTTCACCTCACTGACCTGCTCCATGCTGGCGTACTCCTTCGCCGTCGCCTTCGGCAACATCGGCAAGGCGATATTCGTCGTCATCATGATAATGCAGATAGCAGGCTCCGGCGGCTCTTACCCCATAGAGCTGCTCCCCGGCTTCTTCCAGCAGGCATACCTGTTCTTCCCCTTCCCCTACGCCATCAATGCCATGCGTGAAGCGATCGCCGGACTTTATCAGAACAATTACCTTATCTACACTTTGCAGCTTCTCCTGTTCTTTGCGGCGGGACTGTTTATCGGTCTTGTGCTGAGGCGGTCGCTGAGCGGACTTAACAAGTACATGGATGAGCAGCTTGAGAAAACGGAAATGATGTGACCACGACCCCACAGGAGGAGTTGACGACATGAGCAAGGAATCGGCATACGAAAAGCTTTATAAGGACCTCATCGGGGATCTTGAGGAGATGCACCGCAACAACATCCGCAGGACGAGTGCTGCGCTCAAAAGTCTGCTCATCGTCCCGACGATATTCCTCATTCTTCTCTTCCTGACCAACAGCAGCAAGACCATTTTCCTCGTGCTGTGGATAGTTTCGATGTTCATCATTGCGTCGGTGCTTATAGTCATTGAGTATCAGGACTACAAGCTCCAAAAGATGTTCAAGAAGAACGCCGACAACGAAATTGCGGTCAGCACCGAGATCGTCGCACCGCAGAGCGACTCTCCCAGCAAAGAGCGTATCGAGGAGATACGGCGCTCCATACGCAGCCGCATCCCGACTTCCCCCGCCGAGAACACCGCTTCCGACTCCGAAAAGTCCGAAACGGTCAATGTCTGACACGAACGAAAGTACGATGAATGCTTATGAAGAGTTTTAAACAGTCAATTTCAAATATCTTCGCCGTCGTGAAGTCGGACGCAAAGCGTCTGAGCCGCAGCGTCGTTGCAGTCGTTTGCGTGTTCGGACTTGCGCTGGTCCCCTGCCTTTACGCATGGTTCAACATCATGTCAAACTGGGACCCCTACACCGTGGAATCGACGAAGAATCTTAAGATCGCCGTTGCGAGTGAGGACCTCGGCACGAACTTCCTCGGCATGGACTTTAACGTCGGCGACATTATAATCGAACGCCTAAAGGCAAACGATCAGATCGACTGGCAGTTCCCCGAGTCGTCTCAGGCTCTGCTTGACGGTCTCAACAGCGGCGAATACTACGGCGGTCTCGTCATTCCCGAAGACTTCAGTGAAAAGGTCCTCGGCTTCACCGACGGTGAGGTTGAAAAGGCGACCATCAAGTTCTACGATAACCAGAAGCTCAACGCCGTCGCATCCCGTGTCACCGACAGAGCCAAGGGTATCGTTGAGGATCAGATAAACGGCATCTTCCTTGCGACCATCATAGACGAAATGTCGTCGTTCACCTCGCTTTTCTCCGGCATGGGCATCGACGCCACGGCGTCTCTCGACGAGCTTAACACACAGCTTGAGAATATCAAATCCGACCTGCGCACATACATATCCATAATGGACTCCATGTCCTCGGTAACACAGTCAGCGGCAGCAGTCACGACGATGACGAACGACCTCCTGCCCGACGTTCTGCGTCTGCTCTCCGAAAGCCGCAAGAGCGTGTCCAATATGCAGGACAGACTTGCGACCACCAAGGAGGACGTCATTTACGCCGCAGACTCCATCCGCAACACCTCCGAGGAGCTGCGCAACGCCATTGAGCGGCTTGACGCCGCAACCGGCGGCAACCCCGGTGAAGCGGGCAACTCCTACATCGACTGGGACGCTCTCTACGGCGAAGGCGGTATAACCGACTACGAGGCGGAGATACTCGACGACCTGTACTACGACGTCAACAAGCAGCTGCACGACAGCGCCATCCGCTTTGACGACATCATCCAGCAGACCAGCATCGACAGTAACCTCATTGCTTCGATCTCCACTCTTCAGGAGTCGCTTACAAACCTCGACTCCCTGCTTGCCATGGTCGAAAGCGACATCGACGGTCAGTCGCTCACCCTCTCGCAGTTTACGCAGGCGCTCAATTCCTGCACCGCAAGCATAAACGGCACCAGAGACGTTATGAGCTATATGCTGAACATGGCCACGAACGTTCAGTCGAACATCAACGACCTGCGCTCCAGCGAAAGCTTCAGCAACATCATCGACCTCATGAACGACGACGTTGCGGGTCTTGTGGATTACCTCTCCTCCCCCGCAAACCTTGAAGTCGTCAGGGTCTACCCGCTTGAGCATTTCGGCTCCGGCATGACTCCGTTTTACACGGTGCTTGCCATTTACGCCAGTGCGCTGCTGTCCGTCAGCCTCCTGCACACGCACATAAAGCGTCGGGACGGCCTCCCGGAGCTTAGCCACTCTCAGGAATACTTCGGACGCTACTTCACCTTCTTTGCCATCGGTCAGTTCACGGCGCTCATCACTGTACTCGGCAACCTGTTCTACATCGGCATCCAGTGCTATGAGCCGTTCCTGTTCTGGCTTGCAGCGGCGGTGACGAGCCTGCTGTTTACGATAATCAACTACTCGCTCATCTTCGCATTCGGCAATATCGGTGAAGCGATCAGCATCATCATCCTCGTCATTCAGGTCGCAGGCTCCGGCGGCACCTATCCGATGCAGATGCTCCCCGGCTTCTTCCAGACGCTGTACAAGTTCATGCCGTTTAATTACGCAATGAACGCAATGCGTGAGACTATCTGCGGCAGCTACGATCACATTTACATCAAATGCATACTCGTGCTTCTGCTGATGTGCGTGGTGTTCGTGCTGATCGGCATCTTCGGCGGAAAGCTGTTCGATCCCATGCGTCTGCGCTTTGCACAAAGCAAGGAAAAGACCAAGATCATGCACGGCGGCTAAAAATACTCATAAAAATACGATCACCGGACATACTAAGTCCGGTGATCTTTTTATGAAAAAAACGGGCAAACAAACGATAATTTTCTCCGCTCCCCCGGTCATTGCGGCGTCTGCCGCCGTGGTGGGTGAAAAGGAGGGGCAGGGACCGCTCTCAAAGTGCTTCGACTTTGTGTCCCCCGACGACTACTTCGGCGAAAAGAGCTGGGAGAAGGCGGAAAGCGCCATGCTCACACGCTGCTTCACGCTGTGCTGCGACAAGGCGAAGCTCTCCCCCTCCATGCTCGACTACGTCTTTGCGGGCGACCTTTTAAACCAGTGCATGGGTTCGGCATACGCCTTTAAGGACAGCGGCGTACCCTACTTCGGGCTGTACGGCGCCTGCTCGACGATGGGCGAAAGCCTTTCGCTTGCGGCAATGGCGATAGACGGCGGCTTTGCCGAGACCGTTATGGCTGCGACCAGCTCGCACTTCTGCTCAAGCGAGCGCCAGTTCCGCTTCCCTCTCGAATACGGCGGTCAGCGCACGCCGAGCGCACAGTGGACGGTGACGGGCGCAGGCTCGGTCATCCTCAAAAGCTGCGGTGAGGGCGCAAAAATAAGCGCCGTGACCACGGGCGTCATCACCGACGCCGGGATAACGGACGCAAACAATATGGGCGCTGCGATGGCTCCGGCGGCATACGCCACCTTGAGTACGCACTTTGCCGACACGGGCAGGACCCCCGCATACTACGACCTCATCGTGACGGGCGACCTCGGCGCTTTCGGACACGACAACCTTGAGGAGCTGTTCCGCCGAGACGGAACGAGCCTCGGCGAGCATTACACCGACTGCGGTCTGCTCATCTACGACCGCACGGCGCAGGACGTCCACGCCGGAGGAAGCGGCTGCGGCTGTTCGGCGTCGGTATTCTGCTCGTATATTCTTGGCGGTATCGCCGACGGGCGCTGGAAAAAGGTACTTTTCGCACCGACGGGTGCGCTGATGTCCCCCACCAGCACGCAGCAGGGCGTCAGCATTTCCGGCATATGTCATGCCGTTGCAGTGGAGGCGTAAATGGACTGGTTAATGTATCTCAAAACATTTCTGATAGGCGGCGCTCTGTGTGCCATAGCTCAGATACTCATCGACAAAACGAAGCTCACCCCGGCAAGGATACTGACCTCCTATGTCGTAGCGGGTGTCATACTCGGTGCGCTGGGTCTGTACGGACCTCTCGCAGACTGGGCAGGCGCCGGAGCCACTGTTCCTCTGACGGGCTTCGGCAACGTACTTGCCGAGGGCGTCAAAAAAGCGGTGGCAAAGGACGGCTTTTTGGGCGTGTTCACGGGCGGACTTACCGCCGCTGCCGCCGGAATATGTGCCGCAATATTCTTCGGTATCATCGTTGCGTTGTTATGTAAACCCAAAGCAAAGAAGTAAAAGCTTCTTTGCTTTTTTACTTCTTGTTTTACTTCTTTGATTTGGATTTAGTGCATCCCTAATCCGGCGTTTTCTCTCCCTCCGTCAAAGCCTTACGGTTTTGCCACCTCCCTCGGAAGTGTGAGACATGAGAATGGAGGGCGTTTTGCCTTGTGAGGAGCGGTTTCGGAATGCAGTACGTCTCACCTTGCCGCAGTCGGATCCTTTCCGAAGCGGATAGCGTTTATCTTTCGGCGTACTCCTTCAAAACGGAGGCAGTCAGCATAACAAGCCGATAATAATCCATAAGTTCGATTCGTTCATATTCGTCTGCGGTGTCGATAAGCCTCATGAGACACTCTCTGTCGTCTGTCGTCATGATGCTCTTACTTGGGATTTTCAGGAATTTGTCTTTTTTGATAAGCTGCTCACAGCAGCTTCCGATAACCGAGTCCGTCACTATCAGTGACGGTGCTTTTTCTTTTAGCGTGTTTGGAATTTGTACTTCGAGGAAAGCCCTTAAAACGTATTCATGATACCTGTTAAGCACGGGTATCATCCGTATATCCCCCGGTATGCATTTACATTTTACCCCTTTCAGGTGCTTGCTTTTATTGAATTTCCATAGTATTAGACAAATAAACCCCGAAAAATGATACAGATTTTTTGCTATATTAACAAAGCATAAAGAAATCAGTAAAAAGTGTCGAAAACGGTTGAAATTTCCTTGCAATAAATGTATAATTTGTCGTTGTAATCATTCTTTGAGGTGTGATAAAGTTGCTGGCATTTTGTACGGCAATGATTGAGGACCCCGGAGACAGCAAGCTATTTGACGATATTTGCTCAAATTACTGCAATCGAATGTACTTCATAGCAAAGGGCATTTTGAATAACGACAGCGACGCCGAGGATGCGGTGCAGGATGCGCTCTTTGCGATCGCAAAGCAGATCGACTCTCTGCCGTACCAATCTACTCCGGCATTAAAGGCGTATGTATTTACTGCGGCAAGGAACTCGGCGCTGAACATTCTCGACAAGCATACAAGACACCGTGAAGCGGCTCTTGACGTAAACGACTATAAGCTGACGTCGGATGACCGTCTTTTTGAGAAGGTGTGCGCCTCGCAGGATTATGCTTTGCTTATGAAGGCACTCATGCAGCTGCCTCTGAAATACCGGGAGATCCTCATGATGCATTATGTTAATGAAATGAAAATGAAAGAAATCGCAGATGCTCTCGACCGCAAGCCTGCGACCGTACATCAGCAGATAACGAGAGGCAAAAAGATGCTGATAGAGCTGTGCAAAAAGGAGGGAATGTGCTTTGACGACTACAAATGCGATGTCGACGTTTAAGCAGGCTCTGCTTGATTCCGTGCTTTGCGAGTACCGCTCCGTGCCATGCGAGAACGATATCTCCGTCAGCTTCTCCGACGATTTTTACCGTGCCGTGCGCAGTACGGGGAAAGCCGCCGTGCATATCTCATGGGCGTGGTTTCGGCGTGTGCTTGTTGCTGCGGTCATCTGCTGTCTGATCGCGTCAAGCGCCGTTGCGACGCCCTATAAGCCTCCTGAGCAGGCCGGTCTCATTATATACAAAGACGGCGATAGCTATAATTATGCAACCGTTTTGCAGGAAAGGGGTTCCATGCCGGACGATCTTTCGTTCCAAGCGCCCTGCTATCTTCCCGAAGGCTTTGAATTGTGTCTTGACAACAGCATTGTCGACAGAATTCTTCTCTACTTGGAGTATACGCGCAGCGACGGCGAACTCATAATGTACCAGCAAAACATATTGGCAGAGTTCTTTCCAGAGGATTGTACGTCGCAGGCAACCCGTGGTGAGTACGGCATGGGAATATGCTCGGATCATGCCGAAATATACACCGATGTGATCAACGGCTTGCAGGTTCACTTCATATATGATCCGGGTTATAAGGACACTCTCGCCGTTTGGACGACGGATGTCTATGTTTTCAGCATCTATTTTTCTCCCGGTATCAGCAAACAAGATATGGAACACGTTATCCGCAGCGTGGTTCCGGACAGCAGCTTAAAAGACTTGGAATAAATAAAAGACACAGGCTCAAGGGCGGACTCAGATAAGGATAAGCCGCCCTGTAAAAAGTCTTTTGCCC
>OCQZ01000234.1_pt1 | contig 17041 bp, 9 predicted proteins | sample 1538921 | NCBI WGS metagenome assembly OCQZ01 (sample SAMN03418269, study PRJEB22391) | human gut metagenome | biome: human-gut; feature: organic feature; material: feces | host: Homo sapiens | place: Tanzania | collected 2013-01 | reverse complement strand
CTTAACAATAGCGCCACTTTTACAGTCCAATAGTGCCACTATTAGAGTGTAAAAGTGGCGCTATTGCATGATAAAAGTGCCACTATTGGAGTGTAAAAGTGGCGCTATTGCACCCCTATGATGCGTGTATTCATTGCACACTTCTTCGTCTGTCAGCATAATCAGCTGTGCGCCAATGTACTATCGCTGCACGCTCAAAACTCAAAAATTTCGCATCAAAGATTTTGTTGTGCGCTGAACTCATAGTATTGAGCGTTAGAAATGCAAATATTGTGTCGGACGGCAAGGCGTCCGCCTATCTCTTCACTCTCTTCACGCCGTCCACGATGTAGATGCCGGCGGGGAGCTCGTTCCATGACTGGGTCTGCTTCACACCCTGAACGGTGAAGACGCCCTTCTTGCGGGCGGGCACGTCCACTGTGATGTCGTTGATGCCGCTTGCGGAAGGCTCAATCACCACCTTGTCGGTGACCACCTCGTCGTTGAGCATCACAGCGTGCAAGTCTGCGTCGAAGGTAGCGCCAGTAGGCTGGGTGATAGCACAGCCGTCAAGAATGAGGTCTTGGAGGTCGCAGACCGAACCCCTGATACCAGTAGCCTCAACGTATGCGTTGCGTAGGGTCAGCACCTCACCATTTTTACCATACTGTTGTCCTGCTATACCAAAACCCCATTTTGCATCCGCATACAGCTTGACGCCTTCAACAGTAAGCGAAGAGCACATAAATATTCCACAATAATAATTATTATCGCAGAGCAGTCTGAGAGTTCCAGAACCACTAATGGTAGATGCTTGAAGTAGAGAAATGCATGATGCATTTGTGTCAATAGTGTCATTGCCTACTACCTCTATCTTCACATTCTCATTATTAAAAACCGAAATTCCATTATCAATGGATACGATAGCAGCATCCTCCATAGTAAGAGTATTAGTCTCGGGATTGTAGCTTACCTTTCCCCTCACTCCCTTAATAACGCTAAGGTCCTTGCAGTTTTGGGGTGTCACGTTCTTGCCGGCAATCTTAATGCCATAGTTGTTGTCAAGCTCTATTACCACCTTGTCGGTGACCACCTCGCCGTCAAGCGCCAGAGCGTACAGATCTGTGTCGTAGGCAGCACCAGCGGGTTGGGTGATAACGCTGCCGTCAAGCCAGAAACCGCTGAGGTCACAGACGGAACCGTAAGAGCCCGTAGCTTCCACATAGGAGTCGGTTATGACCAGTACCTCACTACTCTTACCATCATATCCTGCTATACCCCATTTTCCTTCCACATACAGCTTGACGCTATCAATATCAACCTCCCTGCGCATAAATATTCCACAATTATTATGGCTCTTCAGTCTGAAAGTTCCCGGTCCGCTAATGGAGGACTCATTCTTTAACGAAACGCATACGCCATCTGTCGTAATACTGTTATTGCCGACAACTTTAATCTTCACGTGCGAATTTCTATCAATTAAAATTCCAATACGAGCATCGGTTGCGTTGATAGTAACATCCTCCATGGTAAGGGTATTAGTATTGAAATTGTAGCTCATCTTTCCCTCAACACCGTCAATAACGCTGAGGTCATTGCAGTTTAGGGCTGTAACTTCCTCGCCGGCGACCTTAATGCCATAGCCGTTAGGCTCAATCACCACCTTGCCGGAAGTAAGCCATCCGTCAACCGCCACACCGCCGAGATTATTGTCGAACTTCGCACCATTCGGCATGGTGATATAGCAGTCTTCGAGATTGAGATCGGCAATTTTGGCTATAGAGCCGTAGTCTTCATCGGCGTTGAGTGCGCCTTCGGCGCCCTTGGCTACTACATAGGATTTGCGTATGGTGAGCTCATCATCGTATTGACCAGATCCGGATATGCCATAATTTCCTACAGCTATCACCTGACAGTATTGGATGGTAAGGGGAACGTTACACATAGCCAAGGCGCTATAGTCAGACTTTACGTTGAGCATACTGCTGGCGCCGACACCTAAGATGGTAGTAGACTGAACTATACGAATGCCCGCTGAGTCCGCCGCAGTAATGTTGTTTTTGCCGAGCACCTTAATGACAAGACCTTCACATCTGTCATTAAGGATTGCCTCCTCTTTGGCATTAACGATGTTGGCGTTATCAAGAGTAAGGGTATTGGTGGCAGCATCGAAAGACACCTTGCCGCTCACTCCCTCAATGACGCTGAGGTCAGCGCAGTTTTCACTCGTCACCTCCACGCCGGCAATCTTAATGCCATACGCCTCTTGCGCCATCGCGAACGCTGACGACATCACCATTAACACAAGCATGAAGAACATGCGCATCCATGCGGCGCCTCTTGGAGAACTCTCAAGAAGCGGTTGGATGACTGACTGGTTGTTGGGGTTTAGTTGTTTCATAATCAGATAGGTTTAGTATGTCAAACATGTTATTGTTTTGTGCTATGCCCTGAAAAGGCATCGTTCACATATGCAAAGAAAGCGTTTTTTGGATAAAGTAAGTAGGATATTTCTTAAAAAGTGCCGAAAATGTGTAATTTTACACAAAAGAGGTACCAAAAATGTGTACGGCATCACATTTTTGGCACTTGAATAAATGACGTATGGATACAAAAAAAGCAGCAAGCCGTCCTTGTCTGAGAAGGAATGCTTGCTGCTTTTTGTCGCCAGCGACTGGCTTGCCAGTCCGGAAGACTAAACCTGCCGTAGCAGATTACTTTCCGTGGTGCTCGTCAGATACTGTCAACTTCTTGCGGCCATGTGCGCGGCGAGAAGCCAATACGCGACGACCATTCTTTGTAGCCATACGCTCACGGAAACCATGCTTGTTCACGCGGCGACGATTGTGCGGCTGAAATGTTCTCTTCATTGTCTTATTATTTTTTATTTGTTGATATTCACGCTTTTGGGTTGCAAAATTACTCATTATTTTTGAAATATCAAAAGATAGCTATGATTTTAGCCCAAATATTTACGTTTTTTTTCGTTTATGACGCAATATAGAGCCGTTACAGGACAAATACAGGCTAAAAGAAGTAAAAAAACGTGTCACGAATGGTTTTATCTGAGTGATTTTCACTAACTTTGCAAAAAATTACAGGAATAACATATAAATAAATATTAATACAGCAATGATCAATTCACAAGACATCAAGATGGGAACTTGCATCCGTATGGACGGCAAGCTTTTCTTCGTCATCGACTTCCTTCACGTAAAGCCGGGTAAGGGCAACACTTTCATGCGCGTTAAGCTTAAGAACGTTGTTGACGGCCGAGTGCTGGAGCGTCGTTTCGACATCAGCGAGAAGCTTGAGGATGTACGCGTTGAGCGCCGCCCCTACCAGTATCTCTACAAGGAGGGTGAAGACTATATCTTCATGAACCAGGAGACATACGACCAGATTCCTATCGCTGGCAACCTCATCACTGGTGTTGACTTCATGAAGGAGAGCGACATCATCGAGGTGGTTTCAGATGCTTCTACAGAGACCGTGCTCTTCGGTGAAATGCCTGTTAAGACCAACCTCCGCGTTACTCACTCTGAGCCGGGCATCAAGGGCGACACAGCAACCAACACTCTCAAGCCTGCCACTCTCGAGACTGGCGTTGAGATCCGCGTGCCCCTCTTCGTTAACGAAGGCGACCTCGTTCAGGTGGACACTCGCGACGGCAGCTACCTGCAGCGCGTAAAGGAGTAATGTCCTGAGAGAAAGAAACATACTAACACATAAGTAAGAAAGAGTAAAAAAGTAGAAAGCATTGGGGGAGGATGACCATCACGCCCTTATATGCTCCTTACTTTTTTACTCTTTTTTTCATAATACCCTGACAAACTATGATGTTCAGCATTATTATCCCCGTATACAATCGTCCGGACGAAGTGGACGAGTTGCTCGACAGCCTTACGCGCCAGACGGTGAAGGACTTCGAGGTGGTTATCGTGGAGGACGGATCGAAGGTGCCGTGCCGTGACGTGTGCGAGAAGTATGAAGCCAAGCTCGACATCCAATACTTCGAGAAGGCTAACTCCGGACCCGGACAGAGCCGCAACTACGGCGTGGAGCGGGCGCATGGCGAGTATGTGCTCATCCTCGACTCTGACGTGGTGTTGCCCGAGGACTACATCGCTGCCGTCAGCGCCGAACTGGAACGTGAGCCTGCCGACGCTTTCGGCGGTCCGGACAGCGCCCACTCGTCGTTCACCGACACGCAGAAGGCCATCTCATACTCCATGACGTCGTTCTTTACGACGGGTGGCATCCGCGGCGGAAAGAAGAAGCTCGACAAGTTTTATCCGCGTTCCTTCAACATGGGAGTGCGCCGCGACGTCTACGAACGTCTCGGAGGTTTCTCGAAGATGCGATTCGGCGAGGACATCGACTTCTCCATCCGCATCTTCAAGGCCGGCTGCCGCTGCCGTCTGTTCCCCGAAGCATGGGTGTGGCACAAGCGCCGCACAGACCTGAAGAAGTTCTTCCGCCAGGTCTATAACTCCGGCATCGCCCGCATCAATCTGTATAAGAAATACCCGGAGTCGCTGAAATTAGTGCACATGCTGCCCATGGTCTTCACGGTGGGCGTGCTCTCAATGCTGGCTCTCTGCATAGCATTGATCTTCCTCTGCCCCACCCTGGCTTGGCTGCCGCTCGTCCCCCTCGCCCTCTACAGCCTCATCATCTGCGCTGACTCGGCTCGCGAGAACCACAGTCTGCACATCGGCATCCTCAGCATCGCCGCCGCATACACTCAGCTGATGGGCTACGGCTTCGGCTTCATCGAGGCATGGTGGAAACGCTGCGTAAGAGGAAAGTCAGAATTCTCGGCGTTCGAGAAGAACTTCTACAGCTAAGCTAAATTGGCAAACAACACATATTATTACGCTCAGACGCGGAAACAACGAATTAAATCGAATTAACGAATTATTGGATGAGATTAAACTTAATAAAATAGGATATAGATGAAATTCGTAAATTCGCTTTAATTCGTTGTTTCGCCGTCTGAGGCAATATGTTTTTCGTTGTTATATTAATTCGTATTAAACTGACTCGGATATTAAATTCCGATATCATAGCACCAATTAATTAACCTATTGAAAATCCAGATATATGTCACAAGACAAAGAACAGTCATTCGCAATCAATCTTTGGGCTGAAGAAGACCGTCCTCGCGAGAAGCTGCGCGACAAGGGAGCAGAGACGCTTACTGACGCCGAGCTGCTTGCCATCCTTATCGGGTCCGGATCGACGAAGGAGAGCGCCGTGCAACTCATGCAGCGCATCATCAGCGACTGCGACGGCAATCTTAATACGCTCGGCAAGATGCAACTGCGTGAGCTGACGGCATATAACGGCATCGGAGAGGCGAAGGCCATCACCATCCTGGCGGCGTGCGAACTGGGCAAGCGACGAGCTGCATGCAAGGCTGCCGACCGCCCCGATATGGGTTCGGCGCAGGCTGTATACGACTTCATGCACCCCAAGATGCAGGACCTCGACACGGAGGAGGCATGGGTGCTGCTCATGAACCAGCGCTTCCGCCTTATCAAGCCCGTGAAGGTGTCGCACGGCGGACTGTCCGAAACGGCTGTGGACGTCCGCGTCATCCTGCGCGAGGCTCTCCTCGCCAATGCCACCGTCCTCACCCTAATACACAACCATCCCTCCGGCAACGCACGCCCCTCAGCAGAAGACGACCGCATAACAAAGAAGCTGAAGACAGCCTGCGAGACAATGCGCATCTACATGGTGGACCACGTTATCATAACCGACGGAGCTTACTATAGCTACGCCGAGGAAGGAAGAATATAGAGAGTTAGGAGTTAGCGTCCCCTCTTATCACAGTTCCTTCACACGCTCTTCGAATGTGGTCCGGTCGCCAAGTGCCTCGTTGCGGTATTTGGTGCGATAATTATACACCGTGCTGTTGGCAAGTCCGAGGAACGTGGCTATCTGCTGGCTGTTGTCCACACCGAGCCTTATGAGCGCAAAGACGCGTAACGCCATGCTGAGCTTGGTATCGTCCTTGAGCTGTATGCGGCTTTCAGGCAAAACGAGGGCGTTAAATCCGGAAATGAAGTTGGGGAAGATACTGAGAAAGATACGGTCGAAATGGTCGAACAGTCCGTCTCGCGCATCCTCACTCATGCTAAGCATCTGCATCACCTGCTCCAGCTCCTTATAGTTCTTGCTTCTGAAGAGCTTGCCTATCTTCTTTATGGTCTTGTCAGCCTGGTCGATATATGTAGAACAGAGTCCGAAGAAGGTGCCGATATATCCCTCCTTGATAAGATTGGCCTCAGAGAGACTGCGGTTGATGGCACGGTTCTGGTCGTAGAGTCGCACCAACTTGTCATTGGTGTCGGTAAGCTGACGGTTTATGGATCTGATTTTGGCGTTTCTCGCCTTCACCTTGCGGTGTTGCATGAAGGTATAGATGAAGAGAAGAAGAAGCACAAGGAACATGCCGCCTATGACGACAAGCGAGACGGTGACGATGCGCTGCTTGTCGTTAATTTGGTCCAGGTAACGGGCGTTGATGTCCTCAAGATCGTGAATGGCCCAGTCGCGTATCTTGCCACCGAAACGAGTCTGCGACATATAGGCATACTTGATGTATGTCTGCGCACGCTTCACGTCGCCTTGCTCCTTCAGTATACGGCTGATATTATAGATGGCTATACCGTCATACGTGGCATTCTCGACATCGCAGATGGCAGCCATCAGCAGGTATTTTATGGCTTCGTCCTGACGGCCCATTTCGTCAAGCGTGCTGAATCGGTTGTAGCAGACGACGGCAAACTCGTGTGTCCACGGCTTTATGGTTTTGGCCCACGCATCGCAGGTGGCCAAAACCTCCTTAAGTTGTCCGGCGCCCGCCTGCTGGCGGAAGAGCAAGCTGAAGTATTGCTGCTGGCTGGGCGTCACAAATGCCATCACCTTATCGTTCATCTGAAGCGCAATGGCCTTGAAGCGTTTCTTGTCTCGTGCGTTATGCGTATAGAACTCCAGCTGTCCGTACAGCGCTCCGCAAGCGTCATAATAGTCGGCCTCTATTCCTTCTATACCGTATTGTCTTACGCTGTCTATTATCATCTGGCATTCCGCATAATAGCCCGCCTTTATATACTGTCTGGCAAGTCGGCAGCGATTGCGGTTGGCACTACGCATGTCGCCTGCTGTAGTGGCCGCATCAATGCCCCGCTGCAACCATACGATTGCAGAGTCGTTATTATATGTGCGATATTCATCGCATAATCGGCTGATGATGGTGTTTCGCTCTGCCCATATCTTCGCAGTGCCAAGTGCGGACATGAGGGCAGAGATGCGCTCTTCGCGCACCTTACGGTATTGTTCGCAATGTTCCACAGCATTGTCAAGCCGTTGGAGCAATGACTCTAACGACTCATCGGAGACACGGGACGGAGTGTTTTGGGCTATGGCGCACATAGGCAACCATAAAAGAAAGGTTAGTACGATTCTTATTATTACGTTCATTTCTTGATTCTTTTTACACAGCAAAGATAAGTAAAAATGACTTTACCGCCAAGAGAAAGCATCGTTTTTAGCCATCAGAGCCTTAATTAGGCTTCTTTTTCTGCTACTATTTCACACCTTCATAACAAATGCTAACCGCTTGAATATCAGCGGATATACATAAATAAACGCTCTCCTAATCACTACTATTTCACTACTTTACGTCCACAGCATCATTTTAATAACTAACTTTGCCGCAGAGAAAAACCTAACTCTTTCATAACTTTTATTTTCAACGAATTAATCTAAGTGTAACCTAAAGACGAAAAAGTATGAGTGAACCTAATCATTCTTTGCTGATGGCAATGCTCACAGCCGGACTGTTCGGAGCCGGAACGGGCACCGTCTTCGCCAACCAGCACCAATATGCCAGCGCCTCAGCCGGTACGAAAATCACAAATGTACAGACAGCTAACAACTTCGCTTTGCAGCAGACTAACACCCGTTCGCTCACGGGTAAGGTGCTTGACGAGAGCGGCACACCTATTATTGGTGCAACCATTTCGGTGGAAGGCTCGAAGATGAAGGCTGTAACAGATATTGACGGAAACTTCAAGCTTAACATTCCCGAAAAGGCACAGAACATTACGGTTAGTTATGTGGGTGCCACTACACAGACCATAAACGTGGCAGGACGCTCCAACGTAACGGTGAACATGAAGGACGACACCAACATGCTCGACCAGGTGGTGGTGGTGGGCTACAACCTCGTGAAGCGTAGCCAGATAACCGGAGCCATCCAGGAAGTAAGCGGAAAGAAGTTTGAGAACCAGACTTCGGCTTCGCTCGAGGACCGTATGCAGGGTCGCGTGGCTGGCTTGCTCATCTCTTCAGGTTCGGCACAGCCGGGCAGCAACGACGTTAAGATTCGTATTCGCGGTACCGGATCGATCAACGGCAGCAACACACCGCTCTACATTCTTGACGGCAACGAGATAGAGGCAGCACAGTTTGCTTCGCTCAACGCCAACGACATAGCGGACATCCAGGTGCTCAAGGACGCATCGTCAACAGCCATCTACGGTTCGCGCGGTGCCAACGGTGTTATCGTCATCACCACAAAGCAGGGTGTTGCAGGCAAGGTGCAGGTGGGCTACTCCACAAAGCTCAGCGTGTCGAAGATGCGCGCACCAAAGTCGCGCATGATGACCGGTGCCGAGAACATCCTCTATCAGACATATTGCGCAGAGGCATCGCCCAATTCAAAGGCGTTCCCTCTCATGTATCTGCTCTCGCTTGAGGCCAAGGAGAAGAACGGCACCATCTCTGCTGACGAGCTGACCACACTCAACGGCGGACGCGACCGTCTTACAAAGGCACGCGCCACTAACACGGACTGGATGGACGAGATGACGCAGAACGGATTCTCTATGGACCACAGCATCTCGCTGTCTGGCGGCAACGACCGTACCAAGTATTATGTTTCAGGTTCGTATATGGACCAGCAGGGTTCGCTGCGCGGTTCGGAGATGAAGCGTTATAACACCCGTATGAACCTCACAAGCAAGATAAACAATATCTTCGACTTCGGCGTAAACATGAGTATCGGCTACTCTAACAGCAAGACTTCCGACCCGAGCACCGGTGAGGGACGCTATTCATGGGCCAACCCTTGGTTCACCGGACTCCTCGCTTATCCGTACGAATCGCCGGAAGACTGGATAAACGGCGACAACCCGACACTCATCCTTAAGTATTTCGACCGTGACCGCAAGTTGTTCAGAATGGTGGGAACCGCTTATCTCAACGCACGCGTCACAGACTGGCTGCGCTTCAGAACAAGCTACGGCATCGACTACTATAACCGCAAGAACATGACGTCGCTTGACCGCAACCACCCCAAGGCTGTCAAGAATCATGGCTATCTCAGCCAGAACACGTCAGACACACGTTACTATACATGGACCAACACATTGAACTTCAACCATACGTTTGCTGCAAAGCACATGGTTTCGGGCGTGTTGGGTATGGAAATGTATGACCGCACATACTCCGGATTCAATCAGACCGGCTACGACCTCGACCAGTTTATGACAGACACACCTGCCGGTATCGGCGACAAGACGGGCGCTTCGGACTATCCACCATCTATCGGAGGATCAAGAACACGCAACAACCTCCTGTCTTACTTCACACAGTGGGCTTACACCTACGACCACCGCTATGACGTTTCGGCCAGCTTGCGCTATGACAGCTCGTCAAAGTTCGTTGGCAGCAACAAGCACGCCGTGTTCTGGTCGCTCGGTGCAGGATGGAACATTAACAACGAGAAGTTCCTCAAGGACGTGAAGTGGATTGACCAGTTGAAGGTGCGTGCCAGCGTGGGTACCAACGGCAACCAGGACGGTATCGGCGACTTCGTGTCGTTCACCGGTTACGGCAAGACATCGTATAACGGCAACTCTGGCTATGTGCGTAACGAAATAGGCAACCCGGACCTCAAGTGGGAGACATCACGCCAGTTCGACTTCGGTGCTGACTTCAAGGCTTTCAACAACCGCCTCAGCCTCTCTATCGACTACTATGACAAGAAGACCAAGGACTTGCTGATGTTCAAGAAGATATCACACCTCTCTGGTTTCTCACAGATTCCGACCAATGCCGGTTCGATTGTCAACCGCGGTATAGAGCTTGCATTCTCCGTCACTCCTATCAAGTCAGAGGTGGAATGGACCATCGGCGGTAACATCAGCTACAACACCAACAAGATTACTGACCTCGGCGCTTGGGCAAACGCTGAGAACAAGTTCGTGGACGGAGACAACCTCTACGAAGTGGGCAAGGCGCTCGGCACATGGTATATGGTGGAATGGGCTGGCGTTAACCCCGCAGACGGCGAGGTGCAGTTCTATAAGGCTGACGGCACAAAGACGGAGAACATCAATGAGGCTCCGCTGGTGGACAAGTTCAAGTCGTACGAGATTCCTTGGTATGGCGGTTTTCACACCACAGTGGGGTATAAGGGCTTCGAGCTCTCTGCCAACTTCTCGTTCGCATTCAACTACTACATCATGAACTCGGCCCGCTGGTATATCGACAACCACGCATTCAACGGCAACAAGCCCGCATACATGCTCACCATGTGGCGCAAGCCGGGCGACGTGACCAACATCGCACGCTATGACGCCAAGAACAACCCGAGTCCCTGGGCATCACAGTTCCTCGAAGACGCTTCTTACCTTAAGCTGAAGACACTCCGCCTGGCATACACTCTGCCGCAGTCGCTGCTCAAAAAGCAGAAGTTGGTGCGCTCAGCATCTATCTATCTGCAGGGTGAGAACCTCTTCACCGTAACCAACTATTCAGGTATGGAACCGGAAACAAGCGGCGGTACCGACGAGATGATCTATCCCACTCCGCGCGTGTTCACCGTCGGACTGAATGTCAACTTCTAACATAAAACATAGCCGATATAAACATAAGTATATAATTATGAAAGTATCACATATTATAATAGGTATAGCCGCAGTGATGGGCTTTACCGCTTGCGATTTCACAGACCTCACTCCTACCGACAAGGTGGGTGACAGCCAGATAAAGACTGACGTTTCTACATTGAAGCAGTCGCTCAACGGTGTCTACTCGAAGGCATCATGGACCGTAACCATCGGTTCGACAGCCACTCTCTCGGACGACGTGATAAAGGGCGGACAGAACGGTGGCGCACATGACGACTCGTACAAGTGGACATACAGTGCATCAACGGGCGACCACAACGACCTCTGGGCAAGCTACTACTCCGTAATAGCCGAGGCCAACAATTTCCTCGAGAACGCTGAGGGCGTGAAGGCTGAGACAGAAGCAGACAAAGCCACTCTGAACGACATCAAGGGCAATGCCATCTTCCTCCGCTCTTACTATTATTTCGATCTGCTCCGCTTCTTCGCTGACTTCAACGACAAGCAGTCATACGGCATACCGTATACTGACAAGGCTGTCATCCTCGAAACTCTCGGACGCAACTCAGTGGAAGAATGCTTCAAGGCTCTTGAGAACGACCTTACTAACGCCGTATCGCTCCTCCAGAACGAGCATCCGCAGAACAACGGCTACGCATCGAAGGACGCAGCACGTGCGCTGCTTGCAAGAATCTATCTCTATGAGAAGAACTATGACAAGGCTTACGCTACTGCAGAGCAGGTGCTCAACGCCAATCCCATAGCAAGCATCAGCGAATATCCCGCTGTCTGGACTGACAACACCACAAAGGAAGTGCTCTTCAGCCTCAACCGTACCTCTAAGGACGAGAAGCTCGGCGAAGTGTTCTTCTGGGCTGACAACAGCAGCTTGTTCGAGGCTGCTCCGAACTTCATCGCCAGCTTTGACCCTAATGACATCCGCCTTAATCTGTTCGTAGACGACGGCGTAGACCGCGACATGGTTTCGGTGAAGCGCATCATCAAGCACAAGGGCGCAACGGACAACGTAGGTCTGGTAAACGAAAAGCTGCTCCGCTCATCGGAGATGCTCCTCATCATGGCAGAGGCAAAGGCACAGACTGACGTCAACGAGGGAAGCCGCCTGCTCAGCCAGTTGCGCAAGGAACGCATAATAGGATGGAGCGCCACAACATACGCTTCAAAGGAAGAGCTGATCAAGCAGATTGAGCTGGAACGCAGACACGAGCTTTGCTTCGAAGGCCACCGCTGGTTTGACCTCCGCCGTTGGGAACTGCCCATCGTGAAGAGCGAGACAAACAAGACTCTTGAGGTCGGAGATTTCCACCGTCTCATGCCTATTCCGAAATCGGAGTTGGAGGCAAACCCTGTCATCGCCAAGCAGCAGAACAAAGGCTATTGATAGATTCATGTATCAACATACATAGGATTGTTGTTTAAAAGCAAGGGCCGGGCTGTTAACCAGTCTGGCCTCATGTGTAAGAAACGTATACTTATAAAAAAAAAATATATATAAACAGCTATGAACAAACTCTCTCTGTCTGCAGTGCTCTTCTTAGCGACAGCACTGGCTTCGCATGCCGCTACGGACCGAACCACCGACAAGCCTGCCACATCTTACGTCAACACGATGATAGGCACAAGCGGTATGGGACACACCTTCCCCGGCGCATGCGCTCCGTTCGGCATCGTACAGCTGAGCCCCGAAACAGACACCATCCCACACAGCGTGAACGGCAAGTATCAGGGCAAGGTATACGAATACTGCGCCGGATATCAGTATGACGACAAGACCATCGTAGGATTCAGCCACACACACCTCAGCGGAACAGGACATTCAGACCTTGGCGACATAATGCTCATGCCGCAGGTGGGACAGCTGCGCCTCAATCCCGGCACGGCAGACAATCCTGACGCCGGTTACCGCTCGCGTTTCTCTCACGCCACCGAGCACTCACGTCCAGGCTACTACGAGGTGACACTGGCAGACTATGACATCAAAGCTCAGTTCACCGCCACCCAGCGTGTCGGCGTACATAAGTATACTTACCCTAAAGGTGACGACAGCCGTCTGATTCTCGACATGCTTCACGGCATTTACAATTACGACGGCAAGGTGTTGTGGTCGAGCATCCGCGTGGAGAACGACACGCTGCTTACCGGATACCGCATCACCAACGGTTGGGCTACATGCAACTACACTTACTTTGCCATCGCGCTAAGCAAGCCCATCAAGAGCTATGGCTATCACGACATGAAGAATCCCGACTACCGCGGATTCACAAGCAAGCTGAAGCTGCACGACAACTTCCCGGAAATGAACGGACGCCACATCGTGGCTTTCTTCAATTTCGACAACAACTACTCGCAGGAGCTTGTAGTGAAGGTGGCACTCTCCGGAGTGAGCACAGCAGGAGCCATAAAGAACCTCAATGCGGAAGCGGCAGGCAAGTCGTTCGACCGTATCTGCGCCGAAGCAGACAAGATGTGGAACGACGAACTCGGGGCTGTGAAGTGCGAGGGAACAGCCGACCAGAAGGCTATGCTCTACACTTCGCTATATCATACGATGATAAATCCGTCTGTATACATGGACGTAGACCATCAGTATCGCGGACTCGACGGCAACATTCACCGTGCAGAGGGATTCACCAACTACACCATCTTCTCGCTTTGGGACACCTATCGCGCCGAGCATCCCCTGCTCGGACTCTTCAAGACAAGCCGTAACACGGACATGGTGCGCTCGATGATTGCACACCAGCAGCAGAGCGTACATCACCTGCTTCCAGTATGGAGCCTTATGGGCAACGAGGGATGGTGTATGACGGGATATCATGCTGTGCCAGTTGTGGCAGACGCCATCGTGAAGGGAGCAGACGTAAACAAGGACGACGCCTTCAAGGCTATGTTGGCAACAGCCACATGCCCTTACTATGAGAGTCTGGGCGACTACATGAAGCTCGGTTATGCACCCTTCGACAAGTATAGCACGGCGGCATCCAACACTCTCGAATACTCTTACGACGACTTCACGCTGTACGCAGCAGCGAAGGCTGCAGGACGAAACGACATTGCAGAAGAGTTTGCGAAGCGTGCCCTTTACTATCGCAACACATTCGACACCAACGTAGGCTTTGCATCGCCACGAAAGGCCAACGGCGAATTCAAGGCAGACCTCGACCCCTATCAGACTTACGGTGAGGGATTCATAGAGGGCAACTCATGGAACTTCTCGTTCTCTGCACCGCAGGATGTCAACGGCCTCATCTCTCTGTTCGGCGGCGACCGTAACTTTGTAGACAAGCTCGACCAGCTCTTCAACATGGATCTGCCGGCGAAATACTATAAGGACAACGAGGACATCACAGCAGAATGTCTGGTCGGAGGATATGTTCACGGCAACGAACCGAGCCATCACATCCCCTATCTCTATGCGTGGACATCGGCTCCGTGGAAGACACAGCTGTGGATGCGAACCATCATGAACAAGATGTATCGCAACCACATACGCGGTCTCGGCGGCAACGACGACTGCGGACAGATGTCGGCATGGTATATCTTCTCCGCAATGGGATTCTATCCCGTCTGCCCCGGAACTGACCAGTATGTGCTCGGCGCTCCCTACATGCCTTACATTGACATGCAGCTCGAGAACGGCAAGCACATCATCGTAAAGGCTCCGGGCGTGAGCGACAAGAACCGCTACGTGCAGAGCGTGAAGATAAACGGCAAGCCCTACTCGAAGATGTACGTCACACACGGTATGCTCACAGCAGGATGCACCATCGAATTCAAGATGGGAAGCAAGCCCAACAAGACACGTGGCATTGCTCCCGAGGACAAGCCATTCTCAATGACAAGGTAAACAATAAAAAACACACAAGACTATGAAAATATCTAACATACATACATTAGCGATTGCCGCACTCTTGGCTCTCTCTTCATGCGGAACATCGCGTCAGGTTGCTAACGACGGTGCGTCTATTGCAGGCGGGCTGAAGGAGACCAAGAAGCAGACTATTGCTGCAAAACGCTGGAAGACTTTCTCCATTCCTGAGATAAAGTTCGAGGATAAGGCGCCTAAGAGCAACGGATCGCAGATTTACCATGCACTTATCACAAACCCGGACGCATATATAAATAAAGTGGCACGTGAGGTGCTCAACACCTTATACTATTCAGAGAAGGACAGCATACCCGCCATCCATCAGCTGCTCTACACCCTTGAGGACACTGATGGCATATCGGCAAAGGGCGGCAATGACGGATATATAACCATATTCTACAGCACTCGGCACATCGAACGCTCGTTCAAGGACAACGACACGGCACGTGTGGACTTCGAGACACGCGGCGTACTGCTACACGAACTGACACATGCCTTCCAGCTTGAACCGCAAGGCATCGGCGACTATGGATCGAACAAGACATTTTGGGCGTTCATCGAGGGCATGGCAGACGCCGTTCGCGTCATCAACGACGGCTTCCACGGCGAGACAGACCGACCCAAAGGCGGCAGCTATAAGGACGGATATCGCAAGACGGGATATTTCCTTGCCTGGATTCAGAACACGAAAGACAAGGACTTCCTACGCAAGTTTAATCGCACCGCTCTCGAAGTGGTGCCATGGTCGTGGGACGGTGCCATACAGCACATCTTCGGAAAAGACTGCACGATGGACGCATTGTGGCACGAATATCAGGTGGCAATGGGCGACATAAAATGACAAACTAAATAAACAATGGCAATAATGCAGATAAAGAAAATAATAGTTTCGCTCACCGTGCTTGCCGCACTTCCTTGTGCGGCAGCCGGCAAGCATCACACTCCCCGAAAGGTTGCGACAACGAAAACACCTGCCGACTACGTAAATCCGTTTGTCGGTACGGACGGATTCGGCAATGTCTATCCAGGTGCACAACTGCCGTTCGGCGGCATTCAAATAAGTCCAGACACGGACGAGCACTACTATGACTGTGCCGCAGGCTACAAATGGAACCGCGCTTCCATCCAGGGCTTCTCGCTGACTCACCTCAGCGGTACGGGCATTCCTGACCTCGGCGACTTCCTTTTCATGCCCGGTACGGGTACGGCGAAGCTCTCTCCCGGTACGGACGAGGCGCCTGACAGCGGCTATCGCTCACGTTTCTCTCACAACGACGAGACGGCACAGCCCGGTTATTATGCCGTACGGCTGACCGACTACGGCGTAAAGGCGGAGATGACGGCGGGAATGCGCAGCGGAATGTTGCGCTTCACATACCCGAAAAGCGACAGCGCCTTTGTGCTGATAGACATGAATCACACACTTTGGCAGAAGTGTGCATGGGCTAATCTGCGCGTGGAGAACGATTCCACCATCACCGGATACAAGCTCGTAAAGGGTTGGGGACCTGAGCGCCACATCTATTTCCGCGCCGTATTCTCAAAGCCGTTCACTGACTTTATGATTTATCAGAACCAGAAACCGGTGGTATACAACACCTCACGATTCCGCAGCAACCGCGAGGCATGGGGCGAAGGACTTATGTTTACGGCCCGATTCGGCACCGACGATGGCGAACAGATAACCGTACGCACAGCCATTTCGGCCACAGGTACGGACGGTGCCGCCGTGAACATGCAGGAACTGGAAGGCAAGACGTTCGACGGAGTGCGCCGTGAGGCTTACGACCGATGGAACCGCGAACTGTCGCGCTACGTAATAGAAGGATCCGAAACGCAGAAGCGCACATTCTATACTTCGGCATACCACGCAGCTCTCTGCCCCTTCGTCTACGACGATGCTGACGGCAAGTATCTCGGGCTCGACAAGAATGTGGAGCGCGAGCAAGGATTCACCAATCTCACCGTATTCTCACTGTGGGACACTTATCGTGCCTTCCATCCGCTGATGAACCTCGTACACCAGGACGTCCAGGCCGATGTGGCCAACTCTCTGCTTGCCCATTACGACAAGAGCGTGGAGAAGATGCTGCCTTACTGGGCGTTCGGAAGCAACGAGACGTGGTGTATGATAGGCTATCACGCCGCAGCGGTACTGGCCGACATGATAGTGAAGGACGTGAAGGGATTCGATCATGAGCGTGCGTTCAAGGCTATGGTCACCACGGCAATGAACAATGAC
>OCQZ01000229.1_pt1 | contig 17133 bp, 15 predicted proteins | sample 1538921 | NCBI WGS metagenome assembly OCQZ01 (sample SAMN03418269, study PRJEB22391) | human gut metagenome | biome: human-gut; feature: organic feature; material: feces | host: Homo sapiens | place: Tanzania | collected 2013-01 | reverse complement strand
TCATCGAGATACTAAAGGGTCTCATAAACGGCGACCTTGACTTCCGTTCGATTATCAAGGACCTCGATCCCGCCCTCATTCTCAAGCTCATCTCCGCTCTGTTCGGCAGTGACCTCGACATTGAGGGTCCCTCCAACGTCACCGTTACCGAGGGACAGGACGCAAGCTTCAGCGTCAAGGTAAAGCTCTCCCTTGTAGATCAGCTCAAGGGCATCGAGTACAACTACATTTGGATCGAGCCCAGCTCCCTCAAGGACATTGACTTCGGCAGCGGCAAGGTGGACTTTCTCGCCATCATCAAGGCGATCCTCTCCAAGGCTCTCAGCACCGAGGACACTCTTGTGATTGAAAACGCAAGTATGAACGACAGCGGCAGGCAGTTTGTCTGCATCGTCTACAACCTCACGGAGAAGGCTCTCGGCGTTTCCGACATTGCGACCCTCACCGTGACCCCAAGCACCGGCTGCACTCACTCCGACATGACCTTCCACGCAGCGGTTCCCGCAACCTGCACGACTGACGGCAGCGTCGCATACTACGAGTGCAACAACTGCCACAACCTGTACCTCGACGCAGAGCACACCGTTCAGACCAACGCAAAGGACGTTATCGTTCCCGCTATCGGTCACACCAAGGTCATCGACACTCCCGCAGTTAAGGAGACCTGCACCAAGCCCGGATGCACCGAGGGCAGCCATTGCGGTACCTGCAATGAGATTCTCTCCGTCTCCACCGTTATCCCCGCCGCAGGACATAAGTTTGAGGGCGGCATCCAGTGCACCGTCTGCGGTGAGTACGTTCCCTTCCCCTTCGTTGACGTACCCGAAGATATGTGGTGCCGCAGCGAGGTTGACTACGTTTGGAAGCATGGCCTCATGCAGGGCGTGACCGCTACCACCTTTGAACCTAACTCCGGCATGACCCGTGCAATGTTCGTCACCGTTCTCTACCGTATGTCCGGCTCTCCCGATGTCACCGGTCTCACCGAGCCATTCACGGACGTTGACGAAAGCTACTGGGCATACAACGCAATAGTTTGGGCATACAACAAGGGCGTCACCAAGGGTGTGACCGCCACCACCTTCCAGCCCAAGGTCGACATCACCCGTGCGCAGCTCGTCACCATGCTTTACCGCAATGAAGGCGAGCCCGACGGCTCCGCTCCTCTGAACTTCGTTGACAACGCAGCTATCGCAGAGCCGTACCGTGAGGCGGTCGCATGGGCAATCAAGAATAACATTGTTCAGGGCTACGAGGACGGCACCTTCCGTCCCAACAAGATAGCCACCCGTGCGCACATGGCGGTCATCATTGCCCGCTTCTGCGAAAACTACAAGGCTTTCTGATTCGATACAACACGAAACATCCCGTCTGCATTACAGGCGGGATGTTTTTTAATGCGGCAAAAAGCCGAAGACTTGCTTCGGCTTTCCGGTACACCATATCACAGCTCTTCGCTTTTGTGAACACCCGTCACGGAAAATTCCGCCCACTCCGCAACGTTCGTTGCGTGGTCGCCGATGCGCTCAAAGTATTTTGCGATCATCAGCAGATCAAGGGCGTACTCGGCGTCAACGCTCTCGGAGCGGATCATTTCGATCAGCGTGCTGCGGCAGCTTATAAAGCAGTCGTCAACGATATCATCATGTCTGATTACGCTTTCCGCAAGCTTTAGGTCACGCTTTACATATGCGTCAATGCTGTCCGTCACCATGCCGATAGCCACCTCCGCCATGGGGCGCATCGCCTTGCACTCGCTGCCCGTTCTGCCGCCGAGGTGCGGAATGATCTCCGCAATGTCGCTCGCCTGATCTCCGATACGCTCAAGGTCGGTTATCATTTTCAGTGCGGCCGAGATCTGCCGCAGATCCCGTGCAACCGGCTGCTGCTGCAAGAGCAGACGCAGGCACAGCGTCTCAATATCACGCTCGTAGCGGTCTATTTCCGAGTCAAGCGGCGCAAGCTTTTTCGCAAGCTCACAGTCACCCGTTAAAAGCGCCTTTGCGGAGTTTGCGATCGCCTCCTCGCACATTGCGCCCATGAGCGCCAGCTTATCGCCAAGCTCCTTTAGCTGTTCGTCAAATTTGCTTCTCATCAGCCGAACCTCCCCGTTATATAATCCTCGGTGCGTTTATCCGAGGGCATGGAGAACATCTTCTCGGTGCCGCAGTATTCCACAAGCTCACCGAGGAGGAAGAATGCGGTGCTGTCGGATATTCTGAGCGCCTGCTGCATATTGTGCGTTACTATCACGATGCTGTAATCCTTTTTAAGATCGCTTGCCAGCTCCTCGATCTTCGAGGTCGAGATGGGGTCAAGGGCGCTCGTCGGCTCGTCCATGAGCAGCACTTCGGGCTTCACCGCAAGCGCACGGGCTATGCAAAGCCTCTGCTGCTGACCTCCGGAGAGTCCGAGTGCGGACTTTTTGAGTCTGTCCTTTACCTCGTCCCAAATTGCGGCGCCCTTGAGCGAGTTTTCGACTATCTCGTCAAGCTCCGACTTTTTGCGGATGCCGTGCGTGCGGGGACCGTAGGCGACGTTGTCGTATATGCTCATCGGGAAGGGGTTCGGCTTCTGGAAGACCATGCCGATGCTGCGCCTCAGCTCGTTTACGTCCGTGCCTGCATCGTATATGTTTTTGCCGCAATACTCGACGCAGCCCTCGATCCTAACGCCCGGAATGAGGTCGTTCATGCGGTTGAGCGTTTTTAAAAACGTCGACTTTCCGCAGCCGGAGGGACCGATCAGCGCAGTCACCGCATGCTCTTCTATGCTCATGTTTATATCTTTAAGCGACTGAGTCTGGCCGTACCACAGGTTCAGATCCTTTACGCCGATTATCTTGCTCATAAGTTTCTCCTTTTCTTGAAGTATCTGCCGAGGAGCGTTGCGGTGAGGTTTATTAAAACCGTCATCACCATGAGTATCGCCGCTATCGCAAAGGCTATGCCGAACTCGCCCTGCTCCTTGGCGTAGAGGTACAGCGCAACGGTCAGCGTGGCGCCGGGACCCGACAGTCCGTCGACCGCAAGGTTATAGATGTTGTGCGCAAAGCCTGCGGTGAACAGCAGCGCCGCAGATTCGCCGAGGATGCGCCCCACGGCAAGTATGCAGCCGGTCACTATGCCGTCAACGCAGCCGGGAAATACCACGGTGCGTATGACTCGCCACTTGCCTGCGCCGAGTCCGAAGGCTCCCTCTCGAAGGCTTTGCGGTACGGTCTTGAGGCTCTCCTGCGTCGTGCGCATCACGGTCGGAAGATTCATGATGACGAGCGTCATCGCACCTGCCTGCAGCGAGGTCCTGAAGCCCATGAAGTTACAGAAGAACAGCATTCCGACAAGTCCGTATATTATGCTCGGTATGCCCGACAGCGTTTCGGCGGCGTACTCGATCACCGCAACGATGCGTCGGTTCTGCGCATACTCGGTGAGGTAAATTGCGGCTCCGACACCGAGGGGCAGCACCCACACAAGCGTTCCGAGAACGATGTACAGTGTGTTGAGTATGTCGGGCAGGATGCCCACCGTACCGTTTAAGTAGCTCGGCTTCGTGCTTAAAAACTCCCATGTTATGTTCGGCAGTCCCCGCACGAGGACGTATATTATGAAAAACGCAACGAGTACGCCTGTGAACACGGCACAGAGCGCTGCAAGACCTTTAAGCACGGCACAGTAAGCGCTGCGTTTGATTTTTGTGCTTTTGTTATCCATTTTTACTCCTCTTGAGCAGCAAATTCAGCGTTGCGTTTATGAGCATGATGAACAGGAACAGCACAAGTGCGATGGAAAACAGCGCCTCACGCTGAAGTCCGGAGGAATAGCTCATTTCGCTTGCGACTGCCGTGGTAAGAAAGCGGACGCTTTGGAACAGCTCCGGCATATTGGGTACGTTGCCGGAGACCATCATCACTGCGACCGCCTCGCCTATCGCCCTGCCGACGCCGAGTACCACCGCCGCTGCGATGCCGCTTCCCGCCGCCGGGACCGAGACCCTGAAATAGGTCTCCGTCGGCGTTGCGCCAAGCGCAAGCGACGCCTCCTCGTACTCCTTCGGCACCGCCTCCAGTGCCGTCATTGAGACCTTGATTATTGACGGCAGTATCATTATCGCAAGAACGATTATTGCAGCAAGGAGGCTTGCACCGTCGGGAACGTTAAACAGCTTTCTGATGCCCGGCACAAGCACCATCATGCCCACGAGACCATACACCACCGAGGGTATGCCCGCAAGCAGCGACACCGCCTCGGTCATCGCATTGCGAACGGGCTTCGGCGCCATCTTTGCAAGGTACACTGCCGTCATGAAGCCGATCGGCACTCCGACAAGTATCGCACCTGCGGTGCCGTACACGCTCGTGAGTATGAACGGCAGTATGCCGAACTGCGGCTCCTTTGCGGTCGATGCCCACTCGGTGCCGAACAGGAAATCTCCCAGTCCTATCTTCGTTATTGCCGGTATGCCCGACACGACGAGGTACACCGTAATGAGCGCCACGCTTGCGACCGTCACAAGTCCGAGGCAGAGGAATATGCCGTGTATTATTATTTCGGTTAAGTTTTTGATCTTCATAGCTTTAAGTTAAGAAATAAACCTCTATCGGCTTAACGGTCCTTCTTGCGAAGGACCGTTCGTCTCGTTTTTTTACTTTGCTACGGGAACCGCACCCGCTGCGGATATTACCTTTGCGGCATCGGCGCTCGTTGCGTAGTCGAAGAAGAGCTGCGCTGCCTCGGAGAGCTTTTCGCCGTCCTTGGTCACAAGGATGAAGGGACGCTGTACTGCGTAGCTGCCGTCGGAGATGGTCGCTTCGCTCGGAGCAACGCCGCCGACGGAGAGCGCCTTAACGCTGTCCTTTACCGCTGCGAGGGATGCATAACCGATCGCATTGGGGTTTCCGGCGACCGTGGTGATGACGTCGCCCGTGCTGGCAAGCTCCTGACGGTACTTGCAGGCGCTTTCGGTGCCGGTGATGCTCTCAAAGCCGTCACGGGTGCCGGAGCCTGCTTCACGTCCGATGAGGACAATCTCGGCGTCGTCTCCGCCGACTTCCTTCCAGTTGGTGATCTCGCCGGTGTAGATCTTAGCGATCTGCTCAAGGCTCAGGTCGCTCACCTTGTTTTCGGGGTTAACTATGATCGCAATGCCGTCAAGCGCAAGCACGGTCTCTTTGAGTCCTGCCGCCTTCTCCTCTGCCTTTAATGCACGGGAGGCAAGACCTATGTCGCAGCGGCCTTCGCTTACTGCGGTGATGCCGGAGCCGGAGCCGGTGGGATTGTAGGTGACGGTGATACCGCTGTTGTCGTTCTGGAACGATTCGCTGAGCGCCATGATAACTTCCTGCATTGAGGTCGAGCCGTCGGTGCTGACGGAACCCGCCGCCGTGTCGTTTGCGCTGCTGCAGCCTGCAAAGAGTGCAAGCGCCATGAGCGCCGTGAGAGTCAAACTAATCAGCTTTTTCATAAAAAAGCTCCTTTCAAATTTCAGATTTCCTTGGTACGTCTTTAGATTAGCCTGTGAAAATCAAATCCGAAAGCTTGCTTTTGTAAAATCAAAATCAAACCACACATAAAAAGCCGATGCGCATTTCCTCGGAAACACGCATCGGCGCTCACTCTTACATTTTAATTTGTATCGCCCTTAAAAGCTCCGCATCCTCGTCTGAGTGGCTGACCGCAACTATCGTGCGCCCCTTCGCATTTTCGAGAATGTAGCTTGCCGCCTTGAGCTTCGTTTCCCGGTCAAGCCCGGTAAACGGCTCATCGAGAAACACGGCATCCGAGGGGTAAAGCATCGCTCTTATGATCGCCACCCTGCGCCGCATACCGCCGGATAGCTCCTTTGCGGGCTTGTCGGCGTCGCCCGCAAGCGAGAGCGCCGAGAGGCTGTCGTATATCCTCTGCGGCTTTACGGATCTCGGCAGAACGTATCTTATGCAGTTATACACCGAAAACTCCGGCGGCAGCCTGTCCTCCTGAAATACCGCCGATATGCGCTGCGGCACACCGAGTATCTCGCCGGAGTCGGGGCTATAAAGCCCCATGAGCAGGTAAAGCACCGTGGTCTTTCCTCTGCCGGAAACGCCGCTTATGACCACACGCCCCCCGTCGGGTATCGTGAGGTCGAAGTTTTGAAGCACCTTTTTATCGCCGTAGCTTTTGCATATCTTTCTAAGTTCCATCACGCACGCTCCAATCTCCGGCAGACCCGGCGCAGAAGCAGCATGAACAGCTTTTCAAACAGCACGCTCACCGCCACGATGACGAGCGTCCAGCACAAAAGGTCGTCGGTGTCGAGGTATATCTTGGCGTAGTACAGCATCTTACCTACCGAGCCGTTCGGCGTTCCGATGATCTCCGCCGCCACGCCCGCCTTCCACGCCATACCGAGCGAGGTCGAGCAGGCGGAGAATATGAAGGGCTTGAGCTGCGGCAGATGCACATAGATCATGCGCATCGGCATCGGCAGGTGGTACACCTCAGCCAGCTCCTTCATACCGCAGTCCTCGCTCTTTATGCCCTCAAGCAGGTTGCCGTACACCACGGGCAGAACTATCAGAAAGGATATGAAAACAGACAGGCTCTCGGTGCGGAGCCATATGAGGCAGATGACGATAAACGACGCCACGGGTACGGTCTTAACCGTCACCATAAACGGCCACAGAAGCGTCTCTATCCATGAAAATCTTCCGGCAAGCGCCGCAAAAGCGCTGCCGAGGATAAGTCCCAGAAAGAAGCCTGCGGCGATATGGCGGAAGCTGAACCACAGCGTTTCAAAAAAGCCCGGCTCCCTCCATATCGTACACATCCGCCGCAGCACCTCCACGGGTGTCACAAGCACTATGCGCAGATCGACAAGCTCCGCCGCGATCTGCCACACTAAGAGCGCAAACAGTACGGCAAGGACTCTGCCCGCCGTCTTTTTGAGCCTTGCTCCGTCAGGCGCCATAGTAGAAGTCCGCACCGGGCAGCTCGCCGCCGACCGCCGCCGGCTTCATGTCGTACAGCACCTTGAGGTAGCCCTCAAGCGCAGACTTCATGTCCTTTGCGGTCAGACAGGTGATGTTGCAGTACGGCAGCGCCATGAGCGCTATCGGCTCCGCCACGATCTCGTAGCCTCCGATAAGTGCGGCAGCTTCCTCGTTGTTCTCGGTGACGTACTCGACCGAAGCCTTGTACTCCTCAAGGAATCTGTCAAGCTGTTCGGGGTGCTGCTGCGCAAACTCGCTGCGCACCACCAGAACGCCAGTAACCATCGCAGAGCCGTTTCCGAGTGCTTCCCACTCCTCGTTTAAGTCGAGCGCAATACGCAGTCCGGGGACCTTGCTCTGCGCCGCCGTGACAAAGGGCTGCGGCAGCATTGCGACCGCACTCTCGTCGGCTGCGATGAGCGACAGCGCCTCGGTCGTATCGGCGCACCAGCGTATGCTCAGATCGTTGTCGGCGTCTATTCCGTTCTCTTTTAAAATGTAGCGCAGACCGAATTCGGGCGCTGCGCCCTCGCCCGTTGCGTATATTGTCTTGCCCTTGAGGTCCTGAACCGACTTGACGGTGTCGCCTCTTTCGACGACGTACAGCACGCCGAGGGTGTTGACGGCTATGACCTTAACGCCGCCGTCGGTGTTGTTGTAGAGTATCGACGCAAGGTTTGCGGGTACAGCTGCAATGTCAAGCTCGCCCTTTGCAAGTGCGGGTGCAAACACGTCCGCTCCCGTTTCGAGGCTGAACTCGTACTCGTTCGAGGTCTTACCGTTTTCGGCGTCGTCCATGAGCTTTACCATGCCCATCGCAGTGGGACCGTTCATGGCTCCGACTCTGACGGTGACGTCCTCGGCCTTCGGCTGATCGTCGTCAATGTTTCCGGCGGTGTCGCATCCGGAAGCAAGGCACAGCACCATGCAAAGTGCAAGCAAAAGTGCGGTCAGTTTTCTTCTCATTTTTCTTCCTCCTTGTTTTGAAGCGTATATTCTTTTAGGACATCCGGGTCGGATATCCGAAACAGCTTTCCGTTTTTCTCTATCGCACCGCTCTGCGTGAGCGTATCGAGCGCCCTATACAGCGACGCTCTCGACGTATTGAGTGCAGCGGCAAGCAATGTCATCGACATCGGCAGCGGCGACGCAATATCCGTTGACAGGTTCTCGGACGCAAAGTTTGCAAGACGCTGCTCTGCGGTGCCTGCGGTCAGGTAGTAGATCTTTCTGTTGAGAAACAGAATGCGCTCCGAAAGATAGCGGATGTAGTTTTCTGCGATCTCCGGCTCCCTAAGCACCGTTCGCCGCACGAGCCGCTGCGGGAAAAACGCTATGCGGCAGGCAGTGAGCGCCGTGAGTCGTGTCGCATACTCCCGTGCGTCATTAAACAGCGCCGCAGCGCCGAATATCGAGCCACGGTACAGCGTACTCATAAGCATAGGCTTGCCGTCGGCGTTGTCCTTGGTGACCCGTATGCTGCCCTCAAGGATGACGCCGAGGGAGTGCATGAAGTCAAATCTGTCGTACACGGTGTCGCCTTTTTTGAAGATTTGCTCGAAGCAGTCGTCCGCCGAGACTATCCGCCGGACAAGAGATTCGGCGGCTCCCCTGAAAACGGGGGTATTTAAAATGATGTCAAAATCGGTCTTGTTTATTTGCACCGTTTGCCTCCGAAAGTTGTCTCATGTGAGACATTCCATGTGTTTAGTTTATCCCATTTCGGGCAAAAGTCAAGTGTTTGGACGTTTATTTTGATTTTGTCAATCTTGGTGATATTGCGGCAGAAATGACAATATTGCCCCTCTCATACCGTTATTTTTAACAACTTTTTTGCAAATTCATAGCGTTACTCCGCAATCTGCTGTTAGTTTGCAGAAAATTATTTAACAAATGGGGCTTCTTCCCTCCGCCGACACAGGTCTGAACACTTTGTCTTCGATTAACAAAAAAATAACTTTTCTTTACACGACGCCGATTTGATGGTTAAATTTATACAGTAAAAGTGTTAAAGTGCAAAATCTATTATTGAAAGGATGAGGCGAATGGTTACCGTTGATTACGGCTTTGTCGATTCCGTGCTTAAGGAACACGGATACGACAAAACCAACGCAATAGCAATATTGCAGGACATTCAGGGGGAATACTCCTTTCTACCCAAAGAGGCGCTCATTTATATTGCCGAAAAGCTCGGCGTGAGCGAAGCAAATCTCTACGGCGTTGCAACCTTTTACGAGAATTTTTCATTGAACGAAAAGGGTAAATACGTCATCAAGTGCTGCAACGGCACTGCCTGCCACGTCCGCAAGTCGGACGATGTGCAGGAGGCTCTGTATCAGGCGACCGGGATGAAGCCCGGCGATACCATGTCATCCGACGGACTGTTTACCATTGAGCGTGTTGCGTGTCTCGGTGCGTGCGGTCTTGCACCCGTGTGCACGGTAAACGGCGTTGTTCATGCATCAATGACACCCGACAAGATCAGAGCGCTCATTAACGAATTGAGGGAGGCTGAAAAGGTATGATATTTGAATCCCGACAGGCTCTTTCCGAATACAGAGAGCAATGCAAAAAGGCGCTTGCGGGCGCAAAGAAAAGGATCCTCGTCTGCGGCGGCTCCGGCTGTACCGCAAGCGGCTCCCCGATGGTGTACGATGCACTCAAGGCGGCAGCCGAGGAGTGCGGTGTTGACCTCTCCGTTACCCTCTCCGACCACGTCGACCACGGCGAGCTGACCGACGTCAAGATGAGCGGCTGCCACGGTCTGTGCGCCCTGTCTCCGCTTATCCGCATTGAGCCGGAAGGCATACTCTACGTCAACGTAAAGCCCGAAGACAGCAAAGAGATCATCGAGCGCACCCTTATAAACGGCGAGACGGTCGAGCGCCTGCTGTACCACGGCGAGGACGGAACCCCCGTTGCAAAGCAGGATGAGATACCATTTTATAAGCATCAGACGAAGCTCGTTCTGCGCCACTGCGGCGAGATAGACTCCGAATCCATAGACGAATACATAGCCGTCGGCGGCTACACCGCCCTTGAAAAGGCGCTGTTCGACATGACGCCGGACGAGATAATAAAGGAAGTGACCGACTCCGGTCTGCGAGGCAGAGGCGGTGCCGGCTTCCCGACGGGCAAGAAGTGGTCGCAGGTTGCGGCACACAAGGACGCCCCCGTGAAGTACATCGTCTGCAACGGCGACGAGGGCGACCCCGGAGCGTTCATGGACTGCTCCATCATGGAGGGCGAACCCCACCAGATGATAGAGGGCATGATAATCGCAGGTATCGCCTGCGGAGCCGAGGAAGGCTATATCTACGTCAGAGCGGAGTACCCGATAGCGGTAAAGCGCCTTGCTCTGGCGATAGCGGCAGCCGAGGCCTGCGGCATATTGGGCGACAACATACTGGGTTCCGGCAAGCGCTTTAAGCTTCGCATGAACTGCGGAGCGGGTGCGTTCGTCTGCGGCGAGGGTTCGGCGATGCAGGCGTCCATTGAGGGACACCGAGGCATGCCGAGGACGAAGCCGCCGAGAAGCGTCGATCAGGGACTGTTCGGTGCGCCGACCTCGCTCAACAACGTCGAGACCTTTGCAAACGTGCCGCTCATCATAAATAACGGCGCTGCGTGGTACACCTCGATCGGCTCGCAGGGCAACTCCGGCACGAAGGCGTTCTCCCTTGCGGGCAACATAAAGAACACGGGACTTATTGAGGTCCCGATGGGAACACCGCTCAAGGAGATCATCTACGACATCGGCGGCGGAGTTAAGAACGGAAGCTTCAAGGCAGTGCAGGTCGGCGGTCCGGCGGGCTGTTGCCTGACGCAGGAGCATATGGACATTCCGCTCGACTTCGACTCCACGAAGCGGATAGGAGCGATCATCGGCTCCGGCGGTCTGGTCGTCATGGGCGATGACACCTGCATGGTCGAGATTGCCCGCTTCTTCACCGACTTCTCCAAAAAGGAGTCCTGCGGCAAATGCACCCCCTGCCGTGACGGTATCCCGCAGATACTCGACATACTCGAACGCATCACCCACGGCAGCGGCAAAATTGAAGATATTGATACCCTCTCCGAGCTTGCATCCGTCATCAAGAGCTGCTCCCTGTGCGGTCTCGGCAAGAACGCCACCAACCCCGTACTCAGCACTCTTAAATACTTCAAGGACGAATATATCGCACACGTTGTCGACAAAAAGTGCCCTGCCGGCGTCTGCCGTTCTCTGTGCAATATGTGGATAGACCCCGAAAAGTGCATCGGCTGCACCAAGTGCGCCCGCAACTGCCCCGTCGACGCAATATCCGGCGAGCTGAGAAAGCCGCACACCATCGACAACACCAAGTGCATTATGTGCCGTGAATGTAAAAACGGCTGCCCGAAGAACGCTATAAAGGAGGTTTAAGCATGAAAACTATGTTTATCGACGGCATTGAATGTGAATTTGAAAATGCCCGCAACGTACTTGAAGTTGCACAGCAGAATCACTTTGACATCCCCAGCCTTTGCTACTGCGAGAACCTCTCCGTCTACGGCGGCTGCCGTCTGTGCGTCGTCGAAAACGAGCGTGGCGGCATCGAGGCCGCTTGCACCATGGTGCCGAGAGACGGCATGGTCGTGCGCACCAACACCTCAAGGCTCAGAAAGCACCGTCAGATGGTGCTTGAGCTGCTGCTTGCAAATCATAATTCCGACTGCACCTCCTGCGACAAGTCCGGCAGATGCAAGCTTCAGGAATACTGCAACCGCTACGGCGTGAGCCGTCCCCGCTTCCCCGTCAACTACTGCAAGGAGCCTATTGACGACTCCTCGCCGTCCATAATCCGTGACCCGTCCAAGTGCATTCTCTGCGGCAAATGCGTCAGAGTGTGCGAGGAGATTCAGAACATCGGCGCCGTTGATTTTGCAAACCGAGGCATCGAGGCGTTTATCTCCTGCGGCTTCGGCAAGAAGCTTGCCGAGACCAAGTGCGTTGCCTGCGGTCAGTGCGCAGCCGTGTGTCCCACCGGCGCTCTCACCGTCAGAAACGAAGTGTCGAAGATGTGGAAGGCGATCCACGAGACCGGCACCAAGGTTGCGGTACAGGTCGCTCCCGCAGTGCGTGTCGGCATAGGTGAGGAGTTCGGAATTCCCGCCTACGTCCCCGTGATGGGTAAGATCGTCTCGGCGCTCAAGCGTTTGGGCGTGGACTATGTGTTCGACACCTCGCTCACCGCCGACCTCACCATCATGGAGGAATCGGCCGAGTTTCTTTCAAAGCTCGAAAAAGGCGAAAAGCTTCCGCTTTTCACCTCCTGCTGCCCCGCTTGGATAAAGCACGTTGAAAATAAGCACCCCCACCTCATGCCTCAGGTCTCCACCTGCGGCTCTCCGATGGAGATGTTCGGTGCGCTGATAAGGCAGTATTACAGCGATGAGGACGTTTTCTCCGTTGCGATCATGCCCTGCACCGCCAAGAAAGCGGAGGCGCAGCGTCCGGAGCTTGTTAAGGACGGCGAACGTCTTATCGACCTCGTTCTCACGACGCAGGAGCTGGTCCGCATGATCAAGGAGGCGGGCATCGACTTTGCAAACCTCCCCGACATGGAGCCGGACTCCCCCTTCTCCTCATACACCGGTGCAGGCGTCATCTTCGGCGTAACCGGCGGCGTTACCGAAGCGGTCATCCGCAGAGTTCTTGCCGACAAGTCCACCGCCACGATAGCCTCCGTTGCGGAATGCGGCGTCCGTGGTCTTGAGGGCATCAAGACCTTTGAGGTCACGGCGGGCGATCTCACCCTCCGCATTGCGGTCGCAAACGGTCTTGCCAATGCCGACAGGCTCATCGAGAAGCTTGAAAGCGGCGAGGTGCAGTACGACTTTGTCGAGGTCATGGCGTGTCCCAACGGCTGCATCGGCGGCGGCGGTCAGCCCCCCGCCTGCAACAGCCGCAAAGCGGAACGCAACGACGGTCTGTTTGCAGCCGACGAGGAATGTGACCTGCGCTCCTCCGATCTCAACCCTGCTCTCGACGGCATCTACAAGATGCTCGGCAAGCGGACGCACGAGCTGCTGCACGTCCATTACCCCGATCACGGAAAGCACTGATTTTCAACGCAAAAAACCTGATGCCGTTGGCATCAGGTTTTTTGCATAATCGCTCTTCTTCATATGCGCCGAAACGCAGCGGTCGTCGGCGGAGTAGCTGTTTTCGGAGTACTTCTCAAGTCGCTTCTTCCATTCGGGAAGGTCCTCGGACGTGCTTTCGGAGGAAAAATTTTTTCTGCCGGACTTTTTCCAGTTGACATTCTTCCAAAATCTGCATATATTATCTTTGAAGTCAGCTTTCCTTCCGACTGTTGGGTAATTGGCACCCTTCACTATCGGAAGACGTGCCTGACTTCTTTTTTCGTCCAAATACAAGATGCGATTATCAGCTATTGCATCTTGTATTGCGTACTGGATATTACTTTTAGAGTATGTCAGATAAACAAAAATAGGCGTCCAAAGCAATGAAAATACACCGCTGAACACCCACAATGAAACTAACCTAATCTGCCAAAGGGCAGAAAACCCTTGCATATCAAGCATTTTGTAAAAAGAAAAAGGTTGATAGTTTCAATACCAATGGCATCAAAATTATCAACCTTATTTGGTAAATAGCCTTAACTTTAATAGAATGCACCCCCAGACGCAATTCAGAAATGAACTCTGCGTGTTTTTGTTTGCACTTTTCGTCCTTGAAAAACGGTCGAAAAAATGGTATAATTAATATTCATATACTATAACTTTAGTTGATCAAAGAGAAGGAGGCTTTCTTTTATGATTGAATTCAAAAACGGTTTTTATGCTGACGTCCGCACCGAGGACCGCAGCCGGACCGTGATTTCCTATACAGACGGTATTTTGCAGGAAATGAAGACCAGCGTCGAATGCCGCGCATTTCTGCGGGTCTATGATGGCAGGATGTGGTATTATGCATCCGTGACCGACCTTGCGCATCTGCAGAAGACGCTTGACGGTCTTTATGCGGCTGCCACACCCAATGCGCAGATCCTTGATGATCCCGTTGTCCACCGCTTCGAGCGCAACCGGGACACGGCGCTCCGCTTTGCCGACTGCTCCGTGCGTGACATTCCCGCCGGGGAGAAACAGGCGCTTCTGCTGTCATATCTGCCCCTACTCTCGGAGGATTCCTGCGTCACCACGCACAAAGGCTTATATCTTGACCGCAACAGCCTGTTCCACTTTCAGTCCAGTCTCGGAGCGGATATCACATATGATTATCAGACCTGCGGACTGTCCTTCACGTGCAGCATGGCGGAAGGCGAAAAGAAGTTCACGGGGACATGGTCGAAGGGCGCGACCCGCTTCGACGAGCTTAAGGGGCTGAATGACGAGCTTCGTGCCGCCGTTGCGGAGGAGGCATATTTCATGCGCAATTCCGTACCGGTCACCCCCGGAAAATATCCGGTCGTCCTTTCGCCGGAAGCAGCCGGAGTCTTTGCGCATGAATCGTTCGGACACAAGTCAGAATCCGACTTCATGCTCTCGGACAAATCAATGCGTGATGAGTGGCAGCTCGGCAAAACCGTCGGCTCGTCCATTTTATCTATTGTTGACTGTGGTTCCGTCCCCGGCTGCGGATATGTTCCGTATGATGACGAGGGAACACGCGCACGCAAGAATTATCTTATCAAAAACGGCATACTGGCAGGACGCCTGCACAGTGCCCAGACTGCTGTTGCACTCGATGAGGCGCTTACTGGAAATGCACGTGCGACCGACTGCACATTCGAGCCGATCGTGCGCATGACGACCACATATATTGAGGGCGGCGATCTAGATTTCGATCAGCTGATCGCCCCGATCAAAAAGGGTTATTTTATCAAAACGATCAACCACGGGAGCGGCATGAGCACATTCACCATAGCCCCCAGCCTTGCATACGAGATCGTTGACGGCAAGCTGGGGCGTCCGGTACAGATCAGCGTGCTGACAGGCTCTGTGTTTGAAACGCTCGGTCTGATCGACGGTCTGACGCGGGATGTGCACCTGCTTTCGCTTGTGACCGGCGGCTGCGGCAAGATGGAGCAGATGAATCTGCCCGTCGGTTTCGGCGGTCCGTATGTCCGCGTTTCGTCTATGAATGTACAGTGAGGTGAGAATCATGGAAAAAGAGTTTTTGACCGAAGCACATCGTTCCGTTACACTCAATGTCACCGGAGGCAAAATCGACAGCTTCCGTGAGAAGGAAGAAACAACCGGCACTGTCCGCGTATATGAAAACGGATGCATCGGTGTTGCCGGGTGTCTCGGAATACCCGACGAGAACGCACTGACAGACAAAGCCAGAGAGGCTCTGGCACTCGGCATTCCATATCCCTGCAAACTCGGCGGCGCACTGGAACAGGAAGATCTCAACGAAAAAGAGATCATCCCGGTATCAGAGCTGATACCCACAATGCAGAGCTTCCTTGACCGTCTCGGCGATGCCTGCCCGCGTTTCGCCTTTTCAAATAAGATCAGCCTGAATTACAGAAAGACCGAATACCGGAACTCCCTCGGGCGTCACCTGACAAGTTCCGGCAGCAATCTGAGCATCGGACTGCTTGCACAGAATCGCGGCTCGGGCAACCTGTTTGATACCTCGTTCGGCTATAAAGGCGCTGACTTTGACCCGGATGCGCTGCTCTCTCAATTCAAAAAAGAGTATAACGCATTTTATACATCTGCTGATATCGCTCCCGGACGCTATCCCGTAGTTATGGATATCAGCGACCTGTTCGGCGGCACTCTGCAGCATTTTATTGCCGAAATGTACGCATCCGGCGCTTCGCTGCTCAGCGGAAAGCTCGGCAAAAAGGTTTTTTCGGACAGGCTTTCACTTAAAAACGATATGAATCCCGCAACAAACCCCGGCGTATGCTTTTTTGATACAGAGGGATGCGTTGCACCTGATCTGCGTCCCGCGCTTATCGACAGGGGAACGCTTGTCGGCCTTCTGACAACGAAAAAATCGGCAGAAAAGCTGAACCTGCCCAATACCGGCACGGCGGCAGCCCCTTATGACGGCGTGCCGACCCTTGGCTTCAATCGTTTTTATGCAGAGCCGACCGCACCGGCACTCAGCGCACTTGTACCGGACAAAGCGATCTATATTGTCATGACTTCAGGCGGCGATATCACGCCCGGCGGTCATTTTGCTGCTCCGGTACAGATGTCTTACCTGATGGAAAACGGCAGATTGGTCGGACGCCTTCCGGAGCTGAATATCGGAGGCGATTTCAGCAACTTCCTCGGCAATGACTACATCGGCGCCGTCAGAGGCGACCCGTCCCCGGACAGTATGCTGTGCGCAGTCGTCATGGACGTGAAAAAGAGTTAAATGAACAGGTATATGCAAACATAAGTATCATAAGATAAGCTTACACAAATAAATTCCTATTTGTTAAACTAACATCCTATTTGTGCCGCCACCCGACCGAAAAAGTCGGGTGGCTTTTTCTGTGTCAAAAAATAATTTCAAAAATTTTTTTGACGTCAGGAACATTTTGCGTTTCTGACCTTGGGATATCAATGGAGGAGCATTACAATATGCTTGTCCCGCCGCAATTGCGGTGACAATTGAATACTCCTGCCCCGGGAGGATACGGGATACGGAACTTGCCATAACAGCGAGGGTGGCACCTCGTGCCGAGGAGGAAGGCGTGAAATCACGCTCCGGAAGGATCGATGAGCGAGTCGGTAGTATCCCGAAATACGCGGTCAAACGAGCGTAGGAACATAAAAGCACTGAGTTTTTTGGAGCGAATTTGGTCGGCGAAGAAGTGTATTGGTCCGAAGCCTTAATATACTTTTCGCCAAAGAATACTTTTCCTTGGTGGACTCGGTTCCAGAGCAATTTCCTGAAACAGTGTTACCGGCTGGAGACTGTCCCATTTCGATTGCAAAGGCGCTTCCCAGCCGCACCCATTCCCACGAATCGGGAATGTCAAACGGTACCTCATCCGCCAACGACCGTACTTCATCGCCGATTTTCTCATAAGGAGTATTATCAGAACTCGGCTGTTTAACGATTACCTCGGTAGTTTAACGAATACTCCAGTAATTCAACGATTACCCCAGCCGTTTAACGATTACAACGGCACAGAAAGCTACAATCCTCCTAAAACGCACAAAAC
>OCQZ01000225.1_pt1 | contig 17227 bp, 16 predicted proteins | sample 1538921 | NCBI WGS metagenome assembly OCQZ01 (sample SAMN03418269, study PRJEB22391) | human gut metagenome | biome: human-gut; feature: organic feature; material: feces | host: Homo sapiens | place: Tanzania | collected 2013-01 | reverse complement strand
TCATGCGGCTGTCCTCGGTCAGCTCCACATCACGGTAGCACTCGATGTTCTGGTGGAGCTTGTCCAGCAGTGCCTTTTGCGTCTTGGCGTAGACATGACGGAACAGCGGCTCGCCGTTTTCCCGGTGTCCAATGACGATGCGGCCTTCCCAGCGTCCATCGTCACGCTTTCGTACCATGCCGTCGCCGACCGGTCTTCGTTTCGACATTTAGTCCTCCTGTTCCGCCGGATGGCAGATGCGTTCTTCTTCCTCCCGCTCGAAGGAGTAGAGCCCATCTGCCTCCAGCTCTTTCGCCATGCCCCACGCCAGCTTGAAGCCCGCCGCGAAGCTCATCAACGTGTACTCCGTCAGCAGTGCATTCTGTGCGTCCAACAGCCGCAGCAGCTTTCTGCGCCCCGCAGTGTCCATGTCCCGCCGCAGTTCCTCCTGCGCGTATTCGACCTGCTTGTCCAATTCTGGATGCGACTGACGGTCAAAGCGCTTTTGCAGGGCTTTCATGTAGTCGTACATTGCGGCACCTCCTTTTTGGCAACCACAACACATACCACAACCCGGCACACAAAGCTACTGTTTTTGCAAATGTTTCTTTGACTATTGCGGCGCAAAAAATACGTTTCCAAACCTGTTCACATGTGCATCCGCATCGAGCAACCCTTTTTGTGGCGGGGAGTGTACTGCGCTCATCCGCCAGCAGCTCCACGCCGGGACGGGTGGCGACGTAGCGAGTACGCTGGGCCAGCTTCGCGGCGTTCTGTCCGCCCTTGAGGTAGGGCGAAATCAGTACGATCCGGGCCATGCGTCATCCGGCTCTATGCGCCGCTGGCTCCGCACCGCGTTTTCAAAACTCACCTGACCGTTGGTGCGCTTCACCTCATCCACCGCGTAGGCCCGCAGTTCCCGCGTGTGGATGGGATCGGTACGGAAGTGGGCGGCGATGGTGTGGCAGAGCATATTCAGCTCCACCGCGCACTTGAAGAGGATCGTCCGCAGACGGTTGTTGTTATCGTCCAGCGTCCCCTGAATGGCGGTGAGGATGGCTTGGGAGATGTAGGCGGTGTTGTCCTCCGTGCCGAGATAGCCCATGTAGAAGCGCAGGGCCTTTTCTACGAATTCATTGCGGCTGCGGCAGTTATCCGCCTTCAGCCAGCTGTCCATGCGGTCGATCATGTCGGGCGGGAGCCAGAATGTCGTTTTCTTTTTCACTTTTTCTTCCATCGGTGTTCTCCTTTCCTTGCCGTCGGTCAAAAGGGGCGCGAATGCCGGAAACACCGTGCCTTTTTGAAAACCAGACTGCGGTTTTTCTGAAATGTGCTGAAATAGACTGCGCTTTGGAAAGCGCGAAAAAGCCCCGCACTGCGGGGCTTTGTGGGCGGGCCGCGGGCGCTTGCGACTGCGGCCCTTTATCTTGTTCCTCTATCGAACGGGTAAATAAGGGGCGAAAGCCTCTGGAACAGGGCATGGTCAGGAGGAAAAACACCCTCCCCAAAGGCTCATTTCTCCATCGTCGGAGCGGTATTTACAGGGTTCTCTTAAACATCGCCCACAAACGCCGCAACGCTCGCTTCAATGGGCTTTGGCGGGTACACACTCCACCCCAGCCCCTAAACGCGCACACAGCGGCACACAGGGCGAACGGTGCGGGGAAACGGGGAGCCGCCCTGCGCGGCACATTTGAAAGCACAAAAATCTGCGCAAAACGCTTTCAAATTCGGGACGGAGAAAAACCGCGGGAGCAGAATAACAGCCGCCGAACTGCGGCTGCCCGCCAAGGGCGGGTTGACGCAGTTCGGCGGCGCCGCGGGCCCGCAGGCACGCGCAGCCTGGACGCTGTTGTTTCCGCAGCCGTGAGTGCTTCAGCCTTGCTGTGCCTGCGTTTGTACCTACAGCTTCATCACCGGCCCCTGCTGCTGTTCCAGTTCCTCGCGGAATTGCTGCGCGTAGTCGTGGAGACTTATGCCGGTCTGCTGCTGACAGAATTCCTCCATCTTCCGCATCAGCACTTCCTGCTCGGCTGCGTTGAGCGGATAGCTCCAGCTCTCCTCAGAGCCGTCACCCTTGCAGAGCGTCAACTCCAGCGTGTCGCAGGGTCTATCCTCCGCGATGTCGTAGTTGGCATAGATGTTGAGCCAGTCATCGTTTTTGTCCGTGAGGACGAAGGTTCCGAAGGCGGCGTCCACATCAAAATCTGCGTCCACATAGAAGTTGAGTTTACCCTCTTCCTCCATCATGATCTCATCACTGAAGGAAAAATTCCGCGCGGAAAGGTGTCCCGCCGAGGTGATCTCTTTGCCGCTGAGATGATCCAGCAGCTTGCGCCACTTATCATCGCTCGACGCGAATTGCGACCGGGTGGCATGGTACACCGCCGCTGACACATCCTGCATCGCCCAGGTCTGCCAACCGTCCATGATGTGAACGGCAGAGAACTCCCGCTTGTCGAAGTTGAGATCGAACACACCGCGCACCTTACCGGTGTTCTCCATACGAAGGGCGGTCAGGGCATCAAACTCTTTTGCTGTGATGGGTTGCCCGCCGAAAAACATTCCGATAAATTTGTCCGGTGCAACACCATTGCCCTTTGTAAGATAACCGCGCAGCTTTTTCCCGACCGCCAGCAGTTCCTCGCCGAGCGAGGTCTTGAAGTACCACTCCTGCCCATGCTCCGTCACATGGTAGGCGGCGTAAGTACGGGCAGCCTCTTCCTCTGCACGCTGTGCGGCATCCTCTGCGTAGATCTCGGCACTGATGCGTTTGTACTCACGTTCTGGGAGGTGGTTGCAAAGCTCATCCAGCACATCTTCCAGATGCTCCTCCAAGGTTTCATCCCTGAGATGCTTCTCAATGGCATCCTTCCATCGCCGGTCGATCCACAGCACGATTTTTTCCTGCCGTGCCATCTCAACCACCAGCCTTTTCAGGAGCGTCAGGTGACGCCAGCACAGAGGGAGGCTCCTCCCGCGTCTGCGGCTTCGCCGGTCTTGCCGGACGGCGGGGACGGGCAACGGGCGCCGCGCGGCTGGCGAGATATTCCCGCACCGGCTCCGGCACCTCGGATTCGTAGAGACATTTGAGCAGTTCCTCCAGCTGCGCCTGCACGCTGGTGTTTTTCTTTTTGAGCGAAAATTCGAGAGCGGCAAGCTGCTCGCTCTCGAATGGGATCGTGACAGTTTCCTTTTTCATGGTTGGTATGCTCCTCCGTTCCTATTTCATCCGCATCGTCGGGGATTCCATTCTCTGTGTTTCTTCGCGCAGACCGGAAAGCAGACTGGAAAAGATTTCGCCCTCGTCTACGCTCTGATGCTCCAGCCAAGCCTCACGGAGAACCTCCAGAGGTCTTTCCGCCTGCAGCAAAAATTGAAGTTCCTCTCTGGGCAGGCTTTCCCCTTGTACCGTCAGCCTGCCGCGGCAAACTTGCATGGCTGATATCTCCGCTGCAGACTGAATCAGTTCATCCCGTTCCAGCTGATCCAGCCCGCGCATATAGGCTGCCATCTCTGCCTCGGTCCGCTCAAATATCAGTCCCCACATTTCACTGGAGGTCAGTTCCTTATGGCTGACAATCTCCCCGGAAAGAAATTTCGGCACATCAATAACCTCCGGTTCCTTGAACGCCATATCGCCGCGGTAGCCGATTTTCAGCATGGAGAATTCTTTTGCTGCCTGCATCAGTTCTCTGGAACTGCCGGGGGGGATCTCCTGATTCCAGCGGTACCAGTTATCCTCATAGCCACGGGGCGTGAGTTTGAGGAGAACATAATCCTCCGGCACGAATTTGGGATAGCGGCAGAGCTGACCGCCCACGGCGTAATAAGACTTGCCTTCACAGAGAACCGTCTGTGCCATGTATGCCCGCATCTTATCGAGGCTCTCACAGAACCAGCATTCCGTATCGTTGAAGCGGCGGATCGTGCCATCGTCCAGAATGCTGTCGAGATTGCCTTTTTGTGTCAAATGATAGACCGTGGACGGTCTGGGGACTTTCTCATATGCCATATTATTCGACCTCCTCGTAGTAGTCGCGGAGCTGGAAGCCCAGCGCCTCCATGTCGCTGTGATCCATGCCGAGCCCGTGACGCAGGATGTCATAAAGATTCCCGGCGTCATAGCGGCTGCTGAGAAAATCCACGAGCTTCGCAACCAGCTCCTGCTCACGCTCCGGCGTGATTGGTTTTATTGCAGTATTCATAATCAATTTTTCCTTTCAGCCTTTCGGCAGATACGCCCTCGGATTCGTTCGTTCCCCGTTGACGCGCACCTCGAAGTGGAGGTGCGGCCCGGTGGAGCGCCCGGTGCTGCCGGAGAGGGCGATGATGTCTCCCGCCTGCACCGTCTGGCCCTCTTTTGCCAGCAGCTTGGAGCAGTGGCCGTACAGCGTGGCAAGGCCGTTGCCGTGGTCGATCATCACATAATAGCCGTAGCCTCCGGCGTTGTACTTGGAGACTGTCACCGTCCCCGGCAGCGCGGCGCGGATGGGCGTGCCGGTGGGGACTGCCAAGTCCATGCCGGTGTGCCCCTTGCGCTTCCCGGTGATGGGATCGATGCGGTTGCCGAATTCAGAGGTGACACGGCTTTCCCATCCTGAACCGATGGGCGAACAGAAACCGTCCGCGCCGATAAACGGCACATCCGCGCCGGGAATCCAGCCCTCCGAACCTCCGGCAACGCCATAGCGGACGAGGTTGTAGACACTGTCGGCATTGGACTTCTGCTCCTCGGAGAGCTGTAAGTGAAGCACGTTTTCAAGATTGCCATACACGGTGGCTATGTCTGCAACGGGAATCGCCACGGTGTAGCTCTCCTCGGTTTCCGTCCCGTCCTCGGCAGTGACGGTGCGGGTGCGTTCCTCGTAGGTCACAAAGCAGTCCACAAACTGTCGGTGCGCTCGGCGGCTGGGGGTGTCCTCTCCAAAGAAAATGGCATAGAAAACAGCCTTGACGCGGATACCGTCAAGGCTGTCGCCGCCCTCCGTCATGTCATTGACGGCATCAATGGCGCTGTCCAGCAGTGTGAAGCTGCGGCGCATACCTTCAATGTAAGCAACATATTCCGCAGGCGTTTTGCCCGGAATGTTGCCGCCGTTGAAGCAGAGCAGAACAGCGGAATTGTTATGCTCCGCGCTGCCGGAGAGCAGAGAGCAGATCAGCGCCAGCGTCAGGATCAACGGTGAACAGATCGCCGCTACGATCCAGCCCAGCTTTCGCCGGGTGTCCTCATCCGAGAGAGCAGCAGCGGCGAGCTTCGCCAGTGCCGCGACGGGTACCGCCATTACCGTCCACCTGCCGTTCCGAAGATGTCCTGCTTGTACTCCGGAGCTTGCACCTGCAAGAGATAGCGTTCGTTGCCGCACTTGTAGAGGCAGGAGCCGCGCTGTGGGTCCCGGATCAAGGCATATTCGGACTCCTCCAGTTGGAGGTTATCCATGAAGAATTTCTTATCCACATTGCCGCCGTTGAAGATGAACTGATGGACGGGGATGGAAAAGAGGGGGCGTGTCAGCTCCCGTATCCCCGGCTGGGTGAAGTCCTCCAGATTCTGGCTGGCAAGGAACAGGGCGGATTCCTTTTTTCGTACTCTTTTAAGCGCGTTGCGGATGTAGGTGATGACGGTGGGATCGGACAGCCACAGGTACAGCTCATCAATAGCCGCCACGGAATTGCCCAGCGTCAGAAGCTGATCCGACATATAGGACAGCAGACTGAACAGCAACGTGTTCCGCAGATTTTCCGCCATATTATCCAGTCCCTTGACACAGAAAACGAGGAATTTGGAGCGGTCAATATTGGTATGCCCGTTGAAAAACCGGGCGTCCGCGCCGCGGCACATGGAATGGAGTCCCAACAGCAGATCCCGCAGCATCTCCCGCGGGTAAAGACCGGCGGCGTCATAGTTGTCATAGGCTTCCTGGATCGTATCGTAGAGGTCAGAGAGGATGGGGTAATCCTCCGGCTGCATCGACGCGAAGCCCGTGCGGTCGGTAATGTTCCACTTTTGATAGAGCCGCTCTACCATCAGCTCCAGCGTGTCGATGTGGGGCGTATCGAAGCCCTTGTAGACGCGGAACACATCCCGCAGGAAGGAGATGTGCTGGGAGAGCAGCGTCCCCCGGAAAGCGTCCGGCGCGTCCGGGTCTTCCGGCCCGCTGCCATCGTCCCAGCAGCGGGGCTCCAGCAGGTTGATGCGGTACTGCCCGCTTAAGTAGTCCAAAAAGCAGCCACCCAGGGCGCGGCACTCGTCCTCCATCTCGTGTTCCGAGTCCAATGAAATGACGCTTTTGCCCGCCTCCCGCACATTGCAGAGCAGGAGCTTCAGAAGATAACTCTTGCCCTGTCCGGTGTTGCCGAGGATGAGGGCGCTGGCGTTGGTCTTATCAGGGGCACGGCGGTCGAAGTCCACGATGATGTTGGAGCCGAAGCGGTCCCGGCCAATGAAGAATCCCTTGGGATCGGTTTTGCCGGAATAGTTCATGGGGTACAGATTGGCAACGCTCCTGGCAGGTAATACCCGCTCCGCAAAATTGGCGAGCTGGCTGCCGCCCGCGGGGTTGGCGGAGAGAAAGCCCTCCCGCTGGCGCAGGAGCAGCGGATCGGCGCCCATGCGGGAGCGGACCAACTGTGCAGATACCGTGTCCCGCGCCGTGCGCAGCTTTTCCGTATCCGTGGCGGCAATGTCCAGATACACGCCGCAGTGGATGAGCGGCTCCTTTTCCTGCCGCTGCTTTGCCAGCAGCTCCGCCATATCCCGCAGGTTGGCCTCCGCCGTGACGCTCTGCTTGTAATCGTTGGTGTTGCTCCGTTCCATGCGGCTTTTGTTGGTGGCGGCATGGAGGATGGCGTCCTCCTCGGCGGGCGTGACCTGCCGCGCCGTCAGGCGCAGATTGACACCGCCCATATCGCCAAGGCCCCGCAGCAGCGCCAGCTCATCCGTCATGGGCGGGTAGCTTTTCAGCGCCATCGCCGTGTGATACCGGCTGCCGAGGATGAAGTGATCTGTGTTGAACTTCACCGCCGCCGGCGCGATCATGTCCAGAAAGTCTTTCTGACGCTGGACCTGCTCCGGCATCTTCTTTTTCTTCTTCTTTTTAGCCATGTACATACTCCTCTCCATCGAAATCACGGAAGACCTCCGTGGTGAGATCCTGCCGGTAGTAGATCGCCAGCAGGCGCTTCACATCCTGTTCCTCCGCCAGACGCACACGGAGCCCGTGGTCGCAGATGGTTTTCTCCAACTGCCGCAGCGCGCTTTCATCCGCACCGGCTTTTTCATCCAGTGGGAGCACCAGCACAAATTTGCGGGAGGAGGCAGAGGAGAATTGAATGGCATCCAGATGGGCCATGTCCCGTTCCAGCAGCTCCCGCACGGCAGGCTCTGTTTCCTCCTCCAGTCGCCGCAGGTAATATTCCTTGTTCCGCTGGAAGGATTCGCGGGAGTCCAGCGCCAGAATTTCAAGCGAGGGCTGTGTGCTGAGAAGCATGGTCAGGGAGCGGACGCGGCCCCGTATGACCTCCGGGGACAGGACGGAGAGGTTGTCCGGCTGGATCAGGAAGAAGACCCGCTCTCCGGAATCTGTCACGATGCCGTGGGGCGTCACGCGGACGATGCCCATGAGCTGCCGGGTCGATTGCCGCTGGCGCAGCTCCTTTTTCTGTTTCCGATTCATGGGTCCAGCCTCCATTCATAGTATTGCTGCCGCAGAAAGAGAAAGCAGGCGGCACGGCGCAGGAAATCTAAGATACTGCTGCCATCCACCTGAATAGTGAGGAAGGCGTACAGCACCGTGACCACCAGCAGTCCCATGCCGAGGCCCTGGGTCAGCGCCAGCACAGAGAGCAAAGCGCCGATGCCAATCACGGCGATGTCCCGCAGCAGCCAGAGCCACAGCATGGGCTTGGCTTTCAGGTTTTCGGGGTAAATAAACATTTTGTTCCTCCAAAGCAAAACCGCTGCCGAGAATCTCAGCAGCGGTGCGCGCGATGTATTTCTTATTCTTCACCAGCGCCGGCGTCCTCCGCCAGCGCCTGCCGGATGCAGTCCAGGAAGAAGGCGTTCTGCTTGATGCCGTTCCGCTTGAGGTATGCCTTGAGCTGCTCAAACAGCTCGGTGGGCACCTGAAACGCCACCGTCCTCACATTGTCCTTGTCCATCTTCGCATTGTCCTCCATTTCATAAAATTTGGTAATAAGCGCGGTCATGTACCGGCTCAGTGTCTCGCCGGATTCCGCCTGCCGCTGCCGTACTTTGGTATGCAGCTCCAAGGGGATCTCAGCGCAGAGGTTGCGCGTTTTTTCTGCCATAGCAGTTCCTCCGATCTCTTTTGGTAAAGCCAAGATACCCGAAAGCAAGTGTGAAAGCTATTACCAAAGCCAACTAAAAATCCCATTCCAAATCAAGCGTAATGACCATAGCCACCCGTTGCATGAGGTATTCTACACAGGGGATGGCCACACTGTTGCCGAGGGCTTTGTAGCGTGCGGAGTCCGAAGCGCCGGGGACATCGGTCCAGCCGTCCGGGTACCCCTGGAGCCGTTCGCACTCCAGCGGTGTGAGGCGGCGAATGAGATTCCGACAGTCCGTATCCCAGGCAGAGGGCGGCTGGCAGACAAGGTCTGTAGCGTCCTTGTGCTGCCGCGCGCTCTCCGTGGAGGCGATCTCATCATCCCTGAACTGATCTACCCGCTGGCGGGCATAGACGCTGTGGCGATCCGAGGTAGTCAGGGTATAGGAAATATCCCGCTGCCAGCCGAAGCCGTTGCCGCCGTTTTGCGGCTGCCGGTCAATGGCGTTGCCCGCAATGCAGATGACTTCTTCCGGTACCTGTTGAACAAGTGAGGTGTTCAAACCTCCCGTTCCCATTCTGGCCGAAAGTGTTGGGGCCACCTTATGGGGACCTGTGTAACGGCTGTCTATTCCATAGTTTTCATACAGTAAAGGCTTTCCCGGACGCAGCACCAGAGGCTGGTGCCCATGCTCCTGAGCCCGGAGGGTGCCGGTGACGTTTTCGCTGCACTCCATGATCTGCCCGCCCTGATCGTTGATGCAGAGGATGCTGGGCATACAGTTCCCGCTGGGGCTGCCTTTCAGGGTGGGCGATACGCCCTCCTGATATCCGATTGTCCCGGCACTCGCACCTGCTCCGGCCGAGAAGCCAGCGACGAAAATACATGGATAACCCTGTCCCGCCTGTCCTCCTCCGGTTAAGAGTGCAGCATGTTTTTCCGGTGTAAGAAAACAATCTCCGTTTCCTTTCGTTACAAGTCCAGCGACAAAGGTTTGCTGTTTCATCCCCGGCTGAGCCTGCAGCGCACCTGCCACATCATGCAGGTCACGCACCTCGTCCCGCTGGTTGGCGGCAAAAGCCATCCGCTTTTGCAAGTCGTTCTGACTGATGCCGGGATTTGTGATGAAGGTCTGCATCTGGAGGTTCTGCGTTGCCATTAATGCACCGGACACACCATCCAGGTCAATGCCCTCATTGCGCTGGTTGATATGATAAGCCTTCGCTTCGCCGGATATGGGAGCAGGCGGGTCAAGCCCTGCCTGCATGCGCAAAGCAGCTTCCAATAATGGTGGCAGCGATTTGCCGCGGCAAGCTGCGCGGCGCAGAATACCCAGGCACGCTGTCTGGGATAGTGAGTATCGGGATGGCGCTGTAGCCTGCAAAATCTGCCACAAGGAACACTCGACGGCGTCTTTGGGGCACTCCGAAGTGTTGAGCGTCCCAAACGATCCAAGCCACGGAGGATCGTACTCCCAATATGCCCCCAGCATATTCCCAGCGCCCGGCCTCAGGTCTAACAGCATGAAGGTGTGGTTCTTCAACTTGGAGGAACGCTTCGAGGACTTTTTGAAAATCCGCCCCAGGCTTTTTTTGACCCGTTTCAGCGTCCCGCCCACTTGAGAGAGCACCGACGACATTTTCCCAGATCCCGAATCTCGGTCGAATATGGACTCCTGTCCTTCCAGATTTTCTGTCTGCATCTCGCATCTCCTGAATGATTCGTATTTGTTCCATAAAGAGGCCGGAACGCGCACCGTTCAATCCGGCGCGCATTCCGGCCACGCTGAGTCCTGGCACGGGCTGCCTCCGCAGATGATATCCACAGGCGGCAGATACGCGCCGTTCAGCTTTGTGATGTCTCCCATCTGCTCCATGCGAGGAAAGCGAACTTTTGATACCAGTATGGGGAACGGTTCGATCTCGCTGGCCCAGATCGGCTCGATGCCGCATCGCACCGAAGCCAGAGGGAAACCGGAGATGCCATCGAACAGGCTCCCCATCGTAAGTTTTCTTGTTGACTGTGTCATTTCATACACACCCTTTTCATTTGATTGCCGCGGCGATGGTCCTCGTCACATTCACCGCGGACTGTGCCGTATAAACGGCGCTCGTAATATTGGCCTTTGTTGTGGTGTCCAGACCGAAGCTGCCGGCGATGCGCGGCACTTCGCCAGCGGAGAGCATTAAACCAACGCCCATTAGTGCGTGATCCTTGAACACCATGAGTCCCGCAATGAGGATGGTGGACTGGAGAAAGGCTGTCAGGCACAAGCCGATGACCTGCCGCATCCAGCCCATGAATCCGTCCAGATAACCACGTGGGACGCTGAACATATAGAGGGAGCCCACCGCGATCTGGATGAGCAGGATGCCCCCGCGTTTCAGGTTGGCGAAAAACACCTTCAGCACCGCATAGCCCATGAGAATAATGCAGAACAGCAGCATGATGGGGCTGGTGATGATGCCGAGACCGAAGTGGGAACTGTTTACCACGTCCGAGAGCGTCTGGATCTCGCTGAGTTCCGTGATGATGTCCTGTCCTACCTCACCGATGCTCCGCCCGTAGCCGGTGAGTCCCGCAGAAAAGGTTCCCTGCAGCGACACCGATAAGGCATAGAGGCGAACGGGGACAACGGTGAACAGGCTCACCGCCAGAAAGCCCTTGATGATGTTCATGCCGCACTGCTGGAGATTGCCCCTGCCGGTGGAGTATTCAATGCCGCACTCAAAGGCGCAGACTACCACGCTGACAGCGAACAACGCCCACGCAAGGCGGGAGAAGAATAAAATGATGGCGCTGACCCATTCGAGTTCAAAAAGTTCCACGCCCATATTGCCCATAAGGGCAAAGAAATTGCCGAGAAATCCCACGATCTGCCCGTAGATCCAATCCACCAGCTGATCCAGAACTGTCGCGGCAACAAAGTCCCAAATAAATATCTTCGCTCACCTCCTCGAAATGCAGAAAGCCGCCGCCCAGGTGGGCGACGGCCTTGCATAGTCTGTTTCATCTTGTGCTGCTTAGATCCCGATAATATTCCAGATGTATTTCGGCGCGACCAGGCTGAAAATCAGGCAGGCAAAGAGAATGGCGGGACCGGTCCACTCAAACTGTCCTCTCTGGCGGTAGTCAAAGTACGCGCCGCCAAGTTTTACAAAGAATGCGATGGCGAGGATCATATCCAATGCAGGGAACACCACCTTCTCCACCACGCTCTTGATCTGCTTGGCCGCCTCCGTCCACGTCTGCTCCACCGCTCCCGCAACATCCCCGCCTGCGGCGAGCGCCGAGGTGCAGCAGAGGGTGGTCAGGAGCAAGAGCGTCAGCGCCAAAACGATAATTTTCCTATGTTTCAAAATCTCAACCTCCTTAAAATGGGGATGCCGCCCCTTGCGGAGCGGCATCCGTTGTTAGTCCTTAATAGCCGGTGCGAGGCAGGGGCTTGCTGGGGGCATAGACACGGGTGACCCAGCGGGAGGTCGCCATGATCCACTGCCCGTTGTAGACGCCGCCTGCATCCGACGTGTTGACGAACTGCGTGCCTCCGGTGAGCTTCGAGAGCGCCTTGCAGTCCACGCGGGGTGCCTCCACCTGACGGAAGTTGGCAGGTACGATACCGAACGCCGCCATAAACTCCGTTACATATTCATTGGAAGCAAGTCCCAGCGCCGCGGGCGAAGCATCCAAGACGTAGTTTTTGGATGTGCTCAGGTTATCCGCCAGCGTGCGCCAGGTATCGCCGCTGAGATTCGTGCGGTAGACGATCTTATAGTTGCCGGGGGTATTCCACGTGCCGGTGTAAATCTTTTCAAGGCGCACCGCCTTGACGGGCAGGGTATCGCGCCAGTAGAAGGATTCCAGCGCCGTGGTAGAGTTGTTGGCAATGCCGGTAAAGTTGTAGCGGACAAGCTGCCCCGGCATGACCTCCACGTAGCCGGTTTTCTTGATCGACACATTCGTGTACAGGCTCTTATTGGTCATGGCTGCCTTGACGATCTGACCGGCGTGTTCGATCTCCACTTCAATGGGTGTCTTATCCAGCCCGTAAAACTCCGCCGCCATGGATTCTACGATCTTGTACCGCGCCAGAGGCAGAGGCTTACTGACCGCGAGCCCGTTTTTATCCGTCTTGATGGTATCCACCAGACGGTTGGTGCGGGTATTGTAAACTTCAAAGACGGTGTTGGGAATCGGCGTTCCGGCGGGCCAGCCATTCATGGAATTATAGTCCGCCGAGGTCTTGACGATCTGGATCTGACCGGTGATGGGCGTATTCTTCCACTCAACTTCCGTGGTTTCGCCGCTGCGGACATAAACCGTCTTTTTCTGCGTGTCGGGAATATATCCCTCATTTTCCAATTCACGCAGATAAAAACGGCCAGAGGTCAGATTTTCAAATCGGACATAACCGCGGTCATCGCTTGTCTCCTGCGCGATGGGGGTGTTGCTGGCATCGTACAGAATGAAGGAAACGCCGTAGATGCCCTCGCCGGTGGCCGAATCGACCTTGTGGATCAGGATACCGGAGATGGCTTTGTTGGTCACCATTTTGGTTGTGGTTTTGCCATCCTCCACGGCGAAATAGATGGGGGTATTGTCCAGATGGAAGCCCTTGCCCGCCTCAGTCTCCACGGCATAGTAGCTGCCGCTTTCCAGCGGCACATACACGCGGCCGTCCGTTCCGGTGGTGACGGTGTCCACCAGACCGCCATCGCTGACACGGCGGATCTCGAAGGTGGTGTTGGGGATGCGCTGGGTTTTGTCCGCCGCATTGACCTTGATGAGCTCCACGCCGCCGATGGGCGCGTTATAAAAATACAAAGACTGCGTATCGTCGGGGTTGACTACAACGGTTTGGGTGCGGGTATTTTCGCCGATGGTGTAACCGTCGATGGATTTTTCCTCTGTCACCACCAGTGTGCCGGTGACGCCCTTGAGAATGATCTGCCCGTTTTCGTCGGTATAGTACAGACCGTTGGAGCTGATTTTTCCGTTTTCGTCGGGGACGAACTCGCCGGTAGCCGTAGTGATTTTGAAGGTAACTCCCTCCAGCGGTGTCTTGCGGTCCAGCGAGGACAGCTTGTTGATAATAAGCGCGCCCTGTCGCTCATTCCAGAAGGTCATGCGCTGGGGAGACTGGCTCTGGTCGATCTTAATGCTCTGCGGTGTCCCGTCCAACACGAATCCATCCACTGTCTTGACTTCCTTGGCAGTGATCGTCATACCGTCGGCCAGCCCCTCAATAACGATCTGGCCTGCAGCGTCGGTGGTATAGTAGCCGTTGTTGGGGCCGACTACCGCACCGGAGGAGTCCGTCACAAGGAACTGTACCCCGGCAAGCGGTTCATTTTTCGTGCCGGAAATGTATTTCTGGAGAATCAATGTTGTAGTGGGTTTGTTGTAAAAGGTCAGCGTCTGCGTGTCGTTGGGGTTGACGACCACCGTCTGTGTGTGGGTCGCTTCATCAATGGTGAACCCCGGAATCGTCTTGGTTTCTGTCGCTACCACGGTGCCGACGATGCCGGAAATGCGGATCTCACCGGATTTATTGGTGTAATAAATGCCGTTGCTGGACAGCCCGCCGTTGGCATCGGGAACGAAGCTGCCATCCGCGTAGGTGATCTTAAACTCTACGCCCTCCAGCGGCTCCCCGTTGGGGCCGGAGCTGACCTTGCGGATGATGAGATTACCGGCAGGCTGGTTCAGAAACTGCAAATGAGCAGTCTCGCCGCTCTTGATGAGCGCGTGCTGGGGGCTGTCATCCAGCAGGTAGCCCGTTTTTGCTCTGACTTCACGGGCAATGACCGTCATGCCGGGTTCCAGACCATCCACCAGAATTTCGCCCGCGGCATTGGTGGTGAAGCGGCCGTTGTCGTTGCCGAGATAATGGCCGCTGCTGTCGGTCAACAGGAACTCTACGCCGGAGAGCGGTTCGTGCTTGCTGTCATCGCTCAGCTTTGTAATGAGCAAACTTCCCAGCGGAGCATTGCCGAAGCGGATCGTCACCACATCCTGATCCTCGCCGGAGATCCACACGGTTTGGGGTTCGCGGTCGATGATATGATTTCCGTCGCTCTCAATCTCCTGGCAGATGTAAGTGCCTCGTTTGAGGTTTGTCACGGTGAAAGCTCCGTTGGGGCCGGTCACATAAGTCCCAATGGCCGTACCGCCAGTACCGGAAGTGCCGCCGCCTAAATATCTCAGTTCAAATCGGCAGCCCTCCAAGCCCTTTCCGGTTTTTGCATCGTACTTATACACAACAAGGGCACTGTGAGGAACATTGTCCACGGTCACGGTCTTAGAGGTATTGGCTTCCAGATAGAACTCGGTGACCCCGCTGCCCTGAATGCCGAAGCCCTTGGGAGCGGACTCCTCCACCAGCTTGTACCAGCCACGGTTTACATCAGTGAGGGTGATTTTTCCGCTCTCGTCCGTCGTGAATACGCCGAGGTCGTTGATCTCGCCGGTGGTAGTATTGTCCGAGCCGTAATAGATATGGAATTTGGCGTTGGCGAGGACATCACCGGTGATGCTGTTTCGCTTCAGGATCGTCAGGGAGGGCTTGACCGCGTTGAAGAAGGTCACCGTTCTGGTGCAGCCTGCTTCCAGATAGACCTCCTGGGGGATCTCAGAGAGAATGACATGGGAAGGCACATTTTTCTCCGTAACACGGTAACTTCCCACGGGGATGGAATCGAGGAAGATGCGTCCCGCGCTGTCCGTGGTAGCGCTGGTGGAGTAGCTGCCGTCGATCTGCTCAATGAGATAGGTGACGCCCTCGATAGGCTCCCCGGTGGCGATGTTCTTCTTGACAATTTCAAGACCGGGCTTTTCATAGTCAACGAAAGTGACCTCGGAGGTTTTGCCGGGGCGCAGCGCCACCGTCTGCTCCGTATTGCTCACAATGTACGGTTCCGGCACGGATTCCTCACGCACCACATAGACGCCTGCGGGAAGTGCCGAGAGCGTTGCGGAACCGTCCGTCCCGGTCGTGACGGAGGTGGAATAGCTGCCGGTAACGGATTTGATGGACAGCACCGTGCCGGGGATCGGCGCACCGGTCTGCGCATCGGTCTTGATGATCTTCATGCTGGGCAGTGCGTAATTTTCGGCAGTGACTGTGTACTGCTTGTCACCATCGGTGGTATCGACATAGACGCTGATGGGCGTGGAGTCAGCACAGTACCCCGCCGGAGCCTCGGTTTCCACGAAGGACCACAACCCCTCGGTGACGTCCTTTACCTCGATCACACCGCCGTTTTGGGTCACATCGCTGCCGACGATCTGCCCGTCGCGGTAAATCAGGAAGCGGGCGCCATCCAGGCCACGGGTCGTTCCGGCAGCTACCTTTTTCAGCGTGATGTCCGCATCTCCGGCAGGAGGCGTTGGCTTGTCCGGCTCAGGCGCATCATTTACCACCAGCTTGCGGGGTGCGTAGTAATTGAAAAAGCTCTGACGGCCCTTGACGCTGGACTTTGCATAGACTGCCCACTTTGCGGCTTCATCTTCTACCACAGAGGCGATGATACCCTTGGCAGCGTAATCTGCAATCTGCTTCTGGAACTCCGCATCCTCCTTGGCCTTTTCTTTCAACATCCAATCGATGTAGCCAAGATAGGTTTCATAGGTATCGGCGTTCGCGTAGCCGCCGCCATCAATGTCGCCGTCTCCCTCGCCCTTGAAGGTCTGATGATCCCACACATAGGTCTGTGCGGCCATAAACAGGCTGCCGGGGATATCTCCCTTATAATCCACAATGAACGTCATCATCCATTTGAAGTTTTCAAGCTGCTGGGCGTCCAGCTCACCCATGCCGCTCTGCGTCAGCGCTGTTTTCAGGACGGTGTCCGCGTCCGCACCGGTGGCAGAAGTGTAGGTGTAGCTGTTCAGAAAACTGGCCGTACCCCAACGGTAGCCATAGCCGCGATCCAGGCAGTAAAGCATTTTGCCTGCTGCCATCGGAGGCTTGTAGCTGTACGGTGTCCCGTCATGGAGCAGTCTCGTTGTCCAGTAGTTGGTATTGCTGGTAGGCTTGATGCCGGTTCCGGTACTGGAAGCGGCAAGCGCGGAAGTCGGAAGCAGCGTCAACAGCGTCATAATGACGAGAAGCGCCGACATGATCCTTGTTTTCCATGTTTTCAAGGTTATTTCCTCCTTGTATTCAAATTTAGAAACGAAGAAGCAGACCGATCTCTCGGTCTGCTTCGGATTGAGATGATGTGATTTTATTTGGCTGCCGGAGCATCTACCCAGCCTACGGTATAGCCGTTCCATAGGAAGAGTTGGACGCAGTACCAGCATGCATCGCCGTTGTCATTGACTCCTCTGGCAAGTCCTACGCCGGTTTCCGCATAATTCTTTTCGAGAAGATTATCACGGTGCCCACCGGAGAGGTTCCATGACCATACGGCGACCTCAGACACCGATTTGCCCTGCAGAGCCCAATCCGCGATGCGGTGGATGTTTTCGCCTACATACGGGCAGTCCGTAACGGTGGTATTTTTCCGTCCATCGGGTCTGGTGTGGGAGTAGACGCCGCTGGCGGCCATTTCGTCGGCTCGTACCTGAGCCGCTTGCATGAGCTGCTTGTTGACCTTCAGCGCTGAAATTCCTTGCTCTCTGCGGAGAGCATTGGTTCGGTCCACGACGTCCTGTTTCATGGCATCCACATCGGCATCATTGGCAGGTGCTGTGGATTCTGGCCGTAGAGCGGGGGTAATAACTTCGTCCTTTGCCGGTTCTTCGCCGGTGTAAGGTTTTCCACTCTCCACCTGCACACATTTGGCATCGCTGTCCCAATAGACCTCGAAGCCCACCGCCTTGCCGATGTCCCGAAGCCGTACATAGTTGCTGCCGCCGATGGTATAGGCAGTCATGTGGGTTTCCTGTCCATCCACAAGGATGCGGTTGGTGGAAAGCGTCGCTTTCAGCGATTCCACCGCCTGCGCCG
>OCQZ01000222.1_pt1 | contig 17310 bp, 10 predicted proteins | sample 1538921 | NCBI WGS metagenome assembly OCQZ01 (sample SAMN03418269, study PRJEB22391) | human gut metagenome | biome: human-gut; feature: organic feature; material: feces | host: Homo sapiens | place: Tanzania | collected 2013-01 | reverse complement strand
GTATTTTGTAACAAAATCACAATCTACTGATATTCAGTTATTTACAAAGTGCTAACGAAAGTTAAAGTTTTTGATGTGCTCGAAAACAGCCCGATTTTAACACTTTTCGGTGTTTTTTAGCGTAACAAAGGTGCGCGCCAACACCCTGGCAAAGCTGAGCTATATACATATAATAAGGTACGCGCGAGGAAGAAAGCAAAAACTTTTTCTGCTGAGAAGGAGGATTTTTCTGCTGAGAAGGAAACTTTTTCTGCAGAGAAGGAAACTTTTTCTAAGAAATCGAGCCTCAAAGCTTGGTAGGCAGCGAACTTTTCTGTAACTTTGCACTCGGAAAAGAGTCTAAGACAAGAAGAAAAGAGTCTAAGACAAGCAGAAAAGAGTAACAGATAAACAGAAAAATGATACAGCTAAAAGAAAATCAGGGCATTCCCCGCAGCATTCTCCTGATGATGGCTATCATCGCAGGACTCACAGTAGCCAACTGCTACTACAACCAGCCGCTGCTCGAACTGATCCGCCACGATCTGGGCATTACCGAGCAGAGCGCCAACCTCATCACCGTGATTACCCAGATAGGGTATGCGCTGGGGCTGTTCTTCCTCATCCCTATGGGCGACATGTTTTCGCGCAAGAAACTCATCCTCGTGAACATGACCATCGCAGCCTTGATGGCGATCGTGATGGCTGTGGCACAAAACGTATGGATGCTCTGGGGAGCTTCCCTGCTCATCGGCGCCTGTTCCGTGATTCCACAGTTCTTCATCCCGATAGCCGGACAGTTCTCGGAGCCCAAGAACAAGAGCAGGAACATGGGCTTTGTGCTCTCCGGACTGCTTACGGGTATTCTTGCCTCGCGAGTAATCAGCGGTTACATCGGCGAATGGCTGGGATGGCGGGAGATGTTCTTCTTCGCCGCCCTCATCATGGTGGTCTGCATGGGAATCATGATGCTGATGATGCCTGAGATGAAGCGCAACTATGTGGGAACCTACAGAGGACTGATGACTACCGTGGCTGAGATCTTCATCCTCCACCCTTCTATCCGCATCTACTCCATCCGTGCCGCCTTCGGTTTCGGAAGCATGATGGCGATCTGGTCGTGCCTCGCCTTCCATCTTGCCCAGCCTCCTTTCTGTGCAGGCAGCGACATGGTGGGAATGCTCGGACTCTGCGGAATCATGGGAGCCGTGGCGGCAAGCAGCGTAGGAAAGCTGGTTCCAAGGTTCGGAATCCACAAGTTCAGCCTCTTCGGAGCAGCCATGCAAATCATCGCCTGGGCAATAGCCCTCCTCTTCGGCGACACCTATGCAGGACTCATCGCAGCCATCATCCTGGTAGATATCGGACTGCAATGTCAGCAGCTCAGCAATCAGAGCGGCTGTCTGCAGGAGATTCCGCAGGCTTCCAACCGCGCCAACACCATCTTCATGACGACTTATTTCATCGGTGGTTCGCTCGGTACGTTCTGTGCCGGATACGTGTGGACCCAAGCCGACTGGCTGGGAGTCTGCATCGTGGGCATTTCCTTCGCCTTCATCTCCCTACTCATTTCACTGAGCAATAAGAAATAAACATATAAAAGAAAAGAGATTATATTTGCAATAAGCAAGAACACAAAAAGAGATTATATTCCCAACTAACAGGAATATAATCTCTTTTTTATTTGATAGAGGCTGAAGCCGGCATTTCTGCCGAGACTTCAACTACATTTTCTCCTCTCCATACATTTCTTTCCACCAGCTGCCATCATCCTGCAGCCACTTGGCAAACCATGCGAAGATGGTGTTCTGCCACTTCAATCGCTTCTCGTAATCGATGATGTGGTGATCCTGACCATCTACCAGAACCATCGCCGTAGGACGGCCGAGGAGCTTCAAAGCCGTATAGAGCTGGATGCTCTCTCCCACTGGCACATTGTTATCGGCTGTTCCGTGCACGAAGAGCAATGGAGTATGAATCTTGTCTGCATTGTAGAGCGGACTCTGATCTACGAAGAGATGCTTGTTGGTCCAAGGATACTCGTTAGCCATGGAAACCTCGCTGTAGCTGTAGCCCCAATAGCCTTCGCCCCAATAGCTGGTATGGTCGCTGATGCCAGCATGAGAAATGGCTGCGGCAAAGAGATCGGTCTTGGTCTGAAGATACTGGGTCATGAAACCACCATAGCTGGCACCGATGCAACCAATCTTCTTGCGGTTTACGAAACTATGCTCATCACAGAATGCCTGGGTGCTGGAGATAATATCCTCAGCCACTCCCTCGCCGGCAGTATCCACGTGGCGGGCTGAGAACTTCTGACCGAAACCAGTGGCTCCGCTTGGGTTCACGATCAGGACCACATAACCCATCGCTGCATAGACATGATGAGGATAGCGGCTCTGGAACATACGTGTGGTAGGACTGCAACCGCCATAGTAGTTCACCACCATCGGATACTTCTTGGAAGCATCGAAATGAGGTGGCAGATAGTAACGGCAGCAAAGGGTGTCGCCACGGGAGTTCACGAAGTTCCAAGCCTTGCACTCGCCCAACTCGATGTCTTTCAGCAGGCGGGCACTGAGATCATCTACGAGCAGCGACTTCTGCGCCTTGGTGCTCATCTTGTAGAGTCGGTCGGCATTGGAAGCGCTCTGTCCTGAGAACGCCATTTCCGGAGCAGCTGCTGCGATGGAGAAGCTCTTGATGTTCTCCTCCGGAGTCTTGAGCAATGTAAACTTGCCCGACTTAGGGTTCAGCTGGAAGAGATGCATGCAGTCTTTATCCTCTGCCGTAAAGTAGATGTTTCCATCCGCCTTGCTCCAATCCACGCTCTGCACGTTAGGATTGAAATCCCTGGTCATCGGGCGAACCTTCTTATCCGCCAGGTTCATCAGATAGAGCTGGGTGTCAACCATACTAGGAGTCTGTCCCTCCTCCACATTCTTTCCAATACCATCGAAAGCCTCAGGCGAACCGGTAACGAGAATGCTCTTGCCGTCTGGCGAGAACTGGGCACTGTTCAGGAATTCACCCTTCTCTACCAGCGCCTCAACACTCATATCGTTCAGATCGAGACGATAGAGGGAGTTGAGCGTAGTAGGACGCTTGGTAAGGCGCTCCTCACTCTTGCCGATGAGCAGATAGCGGGAATCTGCGGAAATATCGTTGAGATAAACATTGTGATAGCCGAAAGTAAGCGGCTGGAGAATGCCTGAAGCCAGATCATACTTAGCCAGATAGCTGCGGGTTCTCCATCCAGGCTGACGGTCATCAGGTTCCTTTACATCGTACACCTGAGGATCCTTCTTTCTGCCTTCCTCATAAAGCGTATAGATGAGCGATTTCTCATCTGGAGTAAACTGGAACCATCCCTCAGGAATGTTTGCAGCCAGTACTTCGCGCTCCATATTCATCGGATTGATGGCAATCAGCTGAACCTCGCCATCTGCCTTTCCTTCGCCGGCAATGGAACTGTCGCTCGCCTTCTCGGTAAAGTACAGTTTGTTGGTGCGAGGCATCCATCTTACACTTTCCTCGAAAGAAGCAACCACCTTGTTGGTCTGGCAGTTTCTCAATTCATTGACGCTATGGTTCTTGCCCTGACGATCCACCCAAGTCTTGCTCACGATCATGAACTTGCCGTTTGGCGACATCTGAACGCTCGCATAGTTAGGCATGCAGATTACATCGTATATATTAAAGGTACGCTTGGTGCTGGCAGAAGATTCGCCCACGCTCAGCTGCTTGCCGTCTGCCGCAGTAATGCTGATCTTGAAATCCTGATCAGCTTTCTTCTCTGAAGAAGATGATTTTTCTGAAGCATTCTTTTCTGAAGCGGAAGCATCGGCAGTTGAAGCGGTGAGGTACTTGATGACTACGGTATGAGTAGAAGGCATCAGGACTGTCTCCGCCTTATCGCCATTCACTTTCACCTGCTCACCATCCACAAAGAGACGATACTGCTTCAGTCCCTTCACCTCGATGGTAGCCTGGGTACGGCTGGTGTTCGATATGGTGAACGAAGCCAGATGGAGAGCATTCTGCCTGCTATCAGCCAGGAGCTGGGAAGCAGCCACCTCCTTACCATTATTCAATAAGGTAAACGAGAGCGGAGAGTCGAGCACACCCTCCATCGAGAATTTCTCACCCTTCACATTCACGCTATCCGCCATCCAAGGGGTAGCTACAGGATAAGGACCTGCATGTTTCAGCTTCTGCACTTCGATGGTCTCGGCAATGGCAGAAAGCGATGTTCCGAACGAAGCACAGAGTGCCGCACTAAACGTAAGAGCCCTGAGGCTCATTTTAGTTGATTTCATCATAACTGATTTATATTTTTATTCTGAATTTTCTATTTCGCTGCGAAATTACAAAATAAAGTTGAGAAAAACGAATGAATGGCTTACATTTTATGCTTTTCGCAGGGTTTCTGATAAATTAATGTTATCTCAATGTTAAGGACGGCTTTCGGAAAGTTATTGTTGGGTTAAACCCCTCCCAGAGTCATTGCCAGTCCAAAAGAATCTATTATCTTTGCATCGTCAAACAAACAAAAAGGCAAAAAGATAGTTAACAAACAAGGATATTTTAAAACGAAGAATATGAATAAGAAAAATATGATTTTGATGAGCACTCTGCTCGTCTGCTCGCTCGAAAGTTTCGCACAGAGCGATGCTGAGGTCACAGATTCCCTCTGGAAAGATGTAGATCTCAACGCAGTTACCGTGGTTGCATCCAAACCGCTGGTAAAGATGGAGACCGACAAGATGACCTACAACGTGCAGCAGGATGCTGACGCCAAGGCTTCTACCGTTCTCGACATGCTGCGCAAGGTGCCGATGGTTACCGTGGATGGACAGGATAACATTACCGTGAACGGTTCATCCAGCTTCAAGGTGTATGTGGATGGAAAACCCAACCCGATGTTCTCTGCCAACCCATCGCAGATTTTCAAGGCAATGCCGGCAACCATGGTCAAGAACATTGAGGTAATCACCAATCCGGGAGCCAAGTATGATGCTGAAGGTACGGGAGGCGTGCTCAACATCGTACTCAACAAGCAAGCCGTGAACGGCGCCGGAGGCAACGACCTCAGCAATGGCTATAATGGCAACATCAGTGCTGCTGCCGGTAACCAGACGCAGCGCATCTCCGCCTTCATCAGCGGTCAGCAGGGCAAGCTTACCTACAGTGCCAACGGAATGTACAATCATCAGCGCATGGATGGAACCACCATCTCCTTCGACCGAATCCAGAAGGACGGAAGCACGATGAACTATTATCAGAATTCGGATATGAAGCAGCCCTTCTCCATGGGCAACATCAGTCTGAGCTACGAACTCGATTCGCTGAGCAACATCAGTGCCACAGCTGGTCTGACCTCCTTCAGCCAGAAGATTACGGGTCACCCACTCACAAAGATGGCAGGCGGAATCTACGGCGAAGGATTCGAATACGGCAATGAGATGAAGCAGGATATGGGCAACACCTCCTTCAACGGAAGTCTCGATTATCAGCGGTTCTTCAACAAGGAGCGCACGAACTATCTCATCCTCAGCTATCTCTTCAGCACCAACCCTTCTCACATCGACAACTATACGTTCTACGACAATATCAGTCATGTGACGGCTCTCCAGCTCCACGACCTGCTCTCGAAGAGCAAGACACGCGGAACGGAACATACATTCCAGGCAGATTTCACCCATTCGCTCAGCGCCACCCAGCGCCTGAACTTCGGAGCCAAGTATATTGCCCGCATCAACAAGAGCGACTCCCGCTACTACGACGTGGCTGCAGATAAAAGCGAAACGCTGAATCCTGCCAACAGTATGGAGTATAAGAACACCCAGAACATCCTGGCTGCCTATGCTGAATGGAAAGGAAACTTCGGAAAGATAGGAACCATGCTGGGAACCCGATACGAACAGACCTGGGAGAAAGTGAAATTCGAGCAGGGCAAGGGCGACAACTTCGACAAGAACTACGGTAACCTCGTGCCGAGTGCCAGCCTCTCCTACAGCATCACTCCTGGAATGAATCTCGGTGTGAACTACAGCATGAGAATCACCCGTCCGGGAATCACCTATCTTAACCCGTATGTAGATCGCAGTGATCCTACAGCCATCAGCTATGGTAATACAGACCTCGACGTTGTGAAGTCGCATCAGTTGAACATGGTATTCAATTACTACAACCCAAGATTCATCCTGAGCACGACTCTGGGCTACGGATTCTGCAACAACCAGATAGAGCAGTATTCGTTCATCGATGCAGACAACCTGCTCAACACCACCTACGGCAATGTTTCGAAGACTCGCAACGCCAGCCTGAATGTCTTTGCCAACTGGCTGGTGTTCAAGAAGACGAGATTGATGCTGAACGAGAGTCTGAGCTACAACGATCTGCGCAGCGAGGTCCTGGGATGGAAGAATCATGGCTGGAACAGCAGTACGATGATCAATCTGCAACAGACTCTGCCTTGGGAGGTGCAATGGACGGTAGGAAGCATCATCCAGAGCAAGCAGCACACCCTGCAGGGCTATCAGAGCGGAATGGCTTTCTTCTACTCCACCCTCTCGAAATCCATCGTCAAGGATAAGCTGGACTTGAGTCTGATGTTCCTCACACCAACCGATGACAAGCTCAACATCAAGCAGAAGACCATGGGTTCAGACTATGTTCAGAATATGACGGTAAAGGTGCCTCTGCGCCAGATCAGTCTCACCCTTACCTGGAAGTTCGGCAACACCAAGAAGCAATTCCAGCAGGCGAAATCCAACATCAAGAACGATTTCCAGGAAGAAAAGCAGGGAATCCAGACGGGTGGTATGAGCGGAAACTAACAAGCCCAGGAACCATCGGAAACATAGAATAGAATAAACAATACTCTCTCTCAAACGAGTTGCAATGCATAAAAAAAGCATTCGCAACTCGTTTTTTTATGCAATCTATTGTCTATTTGATTTCTTTTTTGTACTTTTGCAAACAAAATATCACATAAAATCATAAAATGATGAAGAAACAAACGAAAGCCATTCATTTGGAATACGAGCGCCGCGATGCTTACGATTCGCTGAGCGTTCCAGTATATAACACCCTTGCCTACGAATTCGACAATGCTGCCGTTATGGCGGAAGCATTCACCGACAAGATCAAGGCACCTGATTACTCCCGTGTGGAGAATCCTACGGTAACCAACCTGGAGCGCCGAGTGGCAGCCCTCACCGATGCCGCCCACGCCACAGCCTTCAACTCAGGAATGGCGGCAATCAGCAATACTTTCATGTCCTTGGCTGCACAGGGCAAGAACATCGTTACCTCGAAGCATCTCTTCGGCAACACCTACGCCCTGCTCGTTGCAACCCTGCGCCGATTTGGCGTAAAGGTACGTTTGCGCGACCTGACCAATATAGAGGAGGTACGTGAAGCCATCGACGACGACACCTGCTGCGTCTTCCTGGAAATCCTGACCAACCCACAGTTGGAGGTTGCCGATCTGAAAGCCATTTCGGAGGTGGCTCACGAAAAGAATGTTCCGCTGGTGGTGGATTCTACCGTGATTCCTTTCACACAGTTCTCGGCTAAGAGTCTGGGAGTAGATATTGAGGTGGTTTCCAGCTCTAAATATGTTAGTGGTGGTGCTACTTCGCTCGGCGGTCTGGTCATCGACTACGGAACTCCTTACAACGGCGATTTCGCCAAGCGTCTCTATGGAGAAATGCTCTTCAACTTCGGCGCCTACATGACTCCACAGGTAGCTTATATGCAGACCATCGGACTCGAAACGCTCGATGCGCGCTATCGTGTTCAGAGCGGCAATGCCCAGGAACTTGCCAAAAAACTGCGCACCCTGCCTCAGATTCAGTATGTAAACTATGTAGGTTTGGAGGATAATCCTTACCACGAATTGGCGCAGCGCCAGTTTGGCAAGACGGCGGGAGCCATGATCTGCATTGATTTGGAAAGCAAGGAAGCCTGCTTCAGTTTCCTGAACAATCTGAAGCTCATCCATCGTGCCACCAATCTCTTCGACAACCGTTCGCTCGCCATCCATCCGGCAAGCACCATCTTCGGTGCTTTCTCCGAGAGTATGCGCAAGTCGATGGATGTAAAAGACACCACCATCCGCCTCAGCGTAGGTCTGGAGGATGTGGATGATCTCTTCGAAGACATCAAGCAGGCGGTAGAAGGAATTCAAAAATAGACTTTAAAAGTTAGCATTAAAAGGGCTAATCATAAAGTTCAATGTTCAAAGCTCAAAGTTCAAAGTAAAAAATGTACGATTTCGATAAGATCATAGACCGTTCGGGCAGCGACGACCTGAAGCATGGCGCCCTGCTGCCCCGCTGGGGACGAGATGATCTGCTGCCACTCTGGGTAGCCGATATGGATTTCGAGACCCCATCTTTCATTACAGATGCCCTCAAGGCACGATTGGAACACTCTCTTTTCGGCTACACCATGGAGCCGGAAGATTATCTGCCCAGCATCATCGACTGGGTGCATGACCACCACCAGTGGGATGTGAAGCGAGAGTGGATCCGCTTCATTCCAGGTATTGTAAAAGGTATCGGACTCGTGGTGAATGTCTTCACCCGTCCTGATGAGAAAGTCATCATCCAGCCACCCGTTTATCACCCATTCCGCCTCACTCCAGAGGGCAACGGCAGAGAGGTGGTCTTCAATCCGCTGAAGATGAATGAAGATGGATATTACGAGATGGACTTCGAAAACCTGGAGAAAATCTATGATGAGAAGTGCAAGATCCTGATTCTCTGCAATCCTCATAATCCGGGCGGTATTACCTGGAGCAAGGAAACCCTGCAGCGACTTGCTGACTTCTGCTACGAACATCATCTGCTCGTTATCAGCGATGAGATTCATGCGGACATGGCTCTGTTCGGACACAAGCACATCCCATTTGCTTCGGTTTCCGACAAGGCGCGCAACATCAGCATCACCTTCCAGGCTCCTTCCAAGACCTTCAACATTGCAGGAATCGTAAGCAGTTACGCTATCGTTCCAAACGAAGAAATCCGCAGTAAATTCTATCCTTGGCTCAGCGCCAACGAACTGGATGAGCCAACCCTCTTTGCTCCAATCGCCACCATCGCCGCTTTCCGCAAGGGTGAGGAATGGAGAAAGAAGATGCTTGCCTATATAGAGGATAACATCCGATTCGTCGAGGACTACTGCCGCAAACATATTCCGGGCATTCGCCCGTTGCGTCCACAGGCTTCCTTCCTGGTCTGGCTCAACTGCCGAGACCTGCATCTCTCCCACGATGCGCTTCTAGATTTATTCATCGACAAGGCACATCTGGCGCTGAATGATGGTGAAATGTTCGGTCCTGGCGGCGAAGGCTTCATGCGACTGAATGTCGCAACTCCTAGAAGCATTCTCAAGCAGGCTTTGCAGCAGCTGGAAAAGGCTGTAGCCCAACTCTAGACCAGCAAGACAATAATAGCCGTAACTAGTTCAATATAGTTACGGCTATTATATTATAATAAGGTGGAGGAAGATTTTTATTCCTCCTCCATTAAATCACGTACCAGTTTGATTTCGTAATAATCAATACCGGATCCCAGTGCTTCCTTGATTTCGCTGAAATGCTCCATCTCGGGATGAGCCTCCATGAATTCACGGATTTTCTTTTCGTGGGCACTAGAAATCAACGCACGCAATCCTACCTTTCCCTCCTTTACGTATGAGGTAAGATGGCCGATGATGGTGCCTTTGGTAAAGCCACGTTCTGCTGCAATCTGATCCACAGTCATTCCCTGCTGGTAAAGATTGAAACTCACCTCCTTGGTTGGAATCTTCGGTTCCTTCGGCTCATTCGATTTCTTCGATTTTCTGGCTTTTCTACCAGAAGCATAACCGGCACTTGAAGACGCACCTTCGCCCATTTCATCCAACAGCATAAACTGCGCCTTCTTCTTCAGATAATCAGTCACCGTAAAAACAGCGCTGCGCTCGTATTTCAAAAGACGTTCCTTCAACTTCACATCCTCAGAAAAGACAGAGAAGCGATCCTGAAACTGCTTCTTAGCCACCTTATTATCCGTATCGAGATTCGACTTTCTGATTAAATCGCTCAGAATACCTATCTTATCAAAGAAATACTCTGCACCCTTGTGAATACGCTCCTGCAGTTCTGCCTGACGTACATCAGGATTCTGGGAAAGCATACGGGTATATTGCAGACGGAACTTATCAGAAACACCAATCAGACTCTTCAGCACTACCTGCAACTTCTGATACTCGCTCACCACACGAGGATATTTGCTGTTGAAGAATTCTACCAGACAGCGCATCAGATGCTCGTAACTTCCGCTAATAGCATAGAAATCAAAGAGTTCGCCAATGCAGTGAAGCACGTATTGCTGCTCCAGATAGCTGATCTGCTCCTGGGTAGGCGCAGCAAGTTGACTGTTGAAAGCATCCACCGTCTGACTGCTGATGATAGCTCCACGAGACAGAGGCTGACTGAGCACCATTCCCTCCAAGGTCTTGCAGCGGCTCAGAGCCACGTAGGTCTGACCATGGGTAAAGGAATGGGAAGCATCGATGATGGCGTGTTCGAAGGTAAGGCCCTGACTCTTGTGGATGGTAATCGCCCAAGCCAGGCGCAAAGGATACTGTCGGAACTTTCCCTCTACCGTCTCCTCTATCTCCTTGGTCTCCTCATTGATCGTATATTTCGCATTCACCCACTCCATCTTCTCCAGCTCAAACTCCTCATCAGAATCCTTACTGCGTACGATGATCTTATCTCCTTCCTCTTCGGGTTTCACACCGATCACCTCACCAATCATACCATTATAAAAGCGGTGCTGCGGATCGTTCTTGATAAACATCACCTGTGCTCCGGGCTTCAGGGTGAGCATGAAATCAGCAGGATAAGATGTTTCCGGGAAGTTATCCTCCACCTCTGCCGTATAGGAAAAAGCCCTGGATGGCAAGGCGGCAAGCTGCTGCTCATTGATTTGCTGGGCTGGCGCATTATGAGTGGTCAGGCGGATGAAGTTACTGTTCTTCGGCGGTTCGAAATTGGGAATAAAACGCTGGTTCAATGCCTGCAAGGTAGCATCCGAAGCCCGGTTCTCCCTGATCTGGTTGAGCAGGGAGATAAACTGCTCGTCCTGCTGGCGATAAACCTTCTTGAGCTCTACGGTAAGATAGCCCACCTGCTTCAGCGCATTGCTGCTGAAGAAGAAAGGAGTATCGTAATGCTCTTTCAGAAGCTGTTCCTCTTGTGCCGTAACCACTGGTGCCAACTGCTGCAGATCGCCTATCATCAGGAGCTGCACACCGCCGAAAGGCAGGTCGTGGCGCTTGCGGTACTGGCGAAGCACCGAGTCGATGGCGTCGAGCAAATCGCTGCGCACCATACTGATTTCATCGATGACCAGCAGGTCGATGCTTCGGATGATGTTTCGCTTGAGTTTGCTGAACTGATAGCGTTTCTGTTCGCCGCTTCCGAAGGTTGTACCCGGAATGTAAGGCGAAAAAGGAAGCTGGAAGAACGAATGAATGGTCATTCCTCCGGCGTTGATGGCGGCAATGCCTGTTGGGGCAAGCACTGCCATTCGTTTAGGCGACTTCTCCTTGAGCTGTTTCAAGAAGGTTGTTTTACCTGTGCCTGCCTTGCCCGTAAGGAAGAGGTTAGCGCTGGTCTTTTCTATGATGTTCCATGCCAGGATGGATTCTTCGTTCATTTCCATTAGCTTCGTTTTTTAGACTTCTTCCACGATCTCGTTCATTTCCTTGCGCTTCTTCTCTGCATGAGGACAATCCTCGGCAATATGACCGAGAGGGATGATCACTACAGCCTCGAAACCTTCGCGAGGGAAAAACTGCTGCATCTTGTCTGTATCATAATTGCAGACCCAGCAGGTGCCAAGACCTCTTTCGGTGGCAGCCAGACAGAGGTGCTCGGCAGCTATTGCCACGTCAATATCTCCATGAGGCTTCTCATCGTATCTGCGAACCCAGTTCTCATTCACGTTCTTCATTCCCACAATATACATTGGGGCTGTCTTGAACCACTCACGGTCGTAGCACTCCTGGAGTTTCTCCTTAGCCTCATCCGAGCGAACTATGAGCCAATGCCAAGGCTGTCTGTTCACTGCCGATGGAGCCAATCGCACACACTCCATGATGTAATCCACATCCTCCTGACTTACTGCCTCGGAGGTAAACTTGCGAGCCGAGAAACGCTCCTGGCTCAATGCCAACATATTATTCTTATTGTTCATATTGTTCTGCTTTATCATGTTTTAAACTAGTTTATGGCACAAAGGTAAGAATAAATTATGGAACGACAAAAATCTTAGATGAAATATAACCGTTTTCAGATTATTTTTTGTATTTTTGCACATCGAACAAGGATTATTGGTAGTTAAAAAAGTGGTTATAGTAAGATATGATAGGATTGGCAGATTGCAATAACTTCTACTGTTCGTGCGAACGAGTGTTTCGTCCCGACCTGATAGGAAAACCCGTGGTTGTTCTGAGCAACAACGACGGGTGCGTCATCGCGCGCTCTGAAGAAGCCAAGGCTCTAGGCTATAAGATGGGCGACCCGTTCTATCAGGTAAAGGAAAAACTGGAGGCTGAAGGCGTGGCTATCTTCTCCAGCAACTACACGCTCTATGGCTCGCTCTCCAACAGGGTGATGTCGATGCTCTCACACTACTCGCCACACATCGACCAGTACTCCATCGACGAAAGTTTCTTCGAGGTGGACCAGTCTATGGCAAAGAGTTTCTTCGAAATGAATAAGCCTATGACTGAGCCTTTCTTTATAGAAAATCTGAAAGAAAACGATACTGTAGCTACAGATGATTCCCTGCTGCATCAATATGGCGCCAGGATTTCTGCCGATGTGCTCCGAGCCGTGGGAATCCCTATCTCCATCGGTATCGCAGAAACAAAGACTCTGGCAAAAATCGGATCCAAATTCGCCAAGAAATACAAGGGCTACCAGGGCTGCTGCCTCATCGATACGGATGAACGAAGACACAAAGCCTTGTCGCTGTTTCCTATAGAAGATGTATGGGGAATCGGACGGCAGATTGCCCGAAAGCTCGACTATATGGGCATCCGCACCGCCGCCCAGTTTGCCGATAAAAAAGAAAGTTGGGTGCGCAGCCATTTCAACATCACCACCGTGAGAACGTGGAAGGAACTGAATGGCGAAAGCTGCATCAGCATCGAGGAACTGCCGCAGAAAAAGAGTATCTGCACCAGCAGGAGCTTTGCCGGTGAAGGCATCAGCGATAAGGATGTGGTAGAAGAAGCCGTGGCAAACTTCGCCGTACGCTGCGCCGAGAAATTACGAAAACAAGGCAGCATGTGCCAGGGAATCACGGTGTTTGCCTGGACTTCCAGATTCAATGAGAACGTGCCGGAATACACCATCCACGATTCTCTTACCCTACCCATCGCCACCAATGCGCAGGAAGAGATAGTAGGTGCTGCCCTCAGCATTCTCCGGGCTAAATACCCGAAACCGATGGCTGATAGCAGGCCCGATCGCCCCGACATGTCGTTTCACTTCAAGAAAGCAGGCGTTATCCTGTGGCAGATTTCACCCGACCATCCCCGCCAGCAAGACCTCTTCGACCCTATCGACCGGAGCAGGCAAAAGGCATTGATGGAAGCCATCGATGCCATCAACCGAAAGAACGGTCACGGCACCATCCGCCAAGCCGTTCAAGGAAACAGTTGTCGATTCGACTTAAAACGGGAGTATATGTCGAAACGATTTACTACAGACATCCATGATATTCTGAAAGTAAAAACTCAATGAGAATCAGAAAAAGCCCTTTCTAAAAAAGGGCTCCATCAATAAGAAAAACAAGATGAATAAGAAAAACGATAACAAGATAAAACTGACATTTCATCCAGCAGAATTCGGAGCCAAGATGCCGATTCCGCTGGCTGAGCAAAGCGTAAAGGCTGGCTTCCCTTCGCCGGCACAAGACTATATGGAGGGAGAGATAGACCTCAACGATATTCTGGTTCGCCATCGTGAGGCCACCTTCTATGTGCGTGTTTCAGGCGACAGCATGCAGGATGCAGGCATTCTCGACGGCGACCTTGCCATCGTAGATAGACAGCGAGAACCATCAAACGGCAATTTCGTCATCGCCTTCGTGGATGGCGAATTCACCATCAAGCAATTCAAGATAGATGAGAGCGGTGCCTTCGGATGGCTCATTCCATGGAACAAGAACTTCTCCCCTATCCGGGTAGATGAAACCAACCGCTTCATGATCTGGGGCGTAGTTACCTATGTGATTCATCAGATTGCAGAATGATACTATTTGAGGAATAAGATGTTCCATTTGGCGTATTCTCTAAAAAATATCAAAAAAAGCAGGAACTTTCAACAAAAAATTGATAGATTATATAGGATAATCCAATAAAAATCAGTAATTTTGTACCCCAATAGGCGAAAGCCTGAAAGCAACGTATTCAGAAAGTGACGTATAAAGAAAGTAAAACATAACGACGATATAAGACTAATCGAAAAAAACAGATGAATCAAAGATTGAAAAGACAAGGGGGCATTGGACTTGCAGCTATCGCAGCACTGACCTTTGCTCTCCCAGCCCACGCACAGGACGACTTCGTTCTTCCCGAAGGCGCCAACCTCGACCGCCTCTTGCGCAAACTCCCAGGAGTAACCTACTACAGCAGCGGATCAGTAGAGTTTGACGGAATCACCATCAAGGAAATGACGGTAGAAACCAAAACTTTCTTTAAAAATGCCATCTCCAGCATCACTTCCCGTATTCCAGCTTACGCCATCCAATATGTCAAGTTCTACGACTACGACCAGGGTAAGCGTATGTCTATCAAACTGAAAAAGGAATACAAGAAGAAATGGTGGGCAGAATTCTCGGCAGCACTCGGTCCGGACAACAGATATTCAGAAAAGGTCTTTGCGATGATCGACGATAAGAAACTCCGTATGACCGTATATGGAAACGTGAACGACATCAACGACTCGCGCCAGCCTGGTCAAGAGACGGAATGGACGCCTGCAGAAGCTGCGAAAAACCAGCGTACCACGCAGGCAGGCGGCTTCGACTACCGTAAGAAAGAGAAGAAATGGGATGCTACCGGTTATCTGACTTTTAATCGTACTAACACGGAGAGCGTAACCGATATCAACAAGATCAACTTCATCGAATCGGGAAATACGGCACAGACCTCGCACGCCTATGGCGAGAACAAGAAGATGAAAATCGACACCTATCATGATTTTCATACCATGTTGGGCACTGTAGATGTACACGTCAAGCCGAAATTCCAATATAATTCCAGCGATAATGTAACCACTACAGATGCTTCGGAATCAAGATTACAGGAAACTTCGGAGACGGGAAAATCTGAAGATTCTGAATCAGCAGCATCGGCAGCTTCGCTCATCAACGACAGCCGGAACGTAGCCTCCACCCAGAGCCACAGCTATACGGCTGGTATATCAGCCACAGCCAGCATCAAGTTTGACAACAAGCGCAAGCAGCTGAAGGCAGACATCGGCGGCACCAACAAGGGCGGAAGAGAAGACAAGCGCACGGAGCAGACCATCCATTACTATGATGCGTCCATCGACTCCACCTATTATAACAGTCAGCGCCTCTTTACCCGCCCTATCGACTACACAGAATATTACGCCAAGGTCAGCTATCTCTGGCTCACTCCCCGCACGCTTTCTACCGTGCAATATCAGTATAAGCACATCAGTCAGCACGAGGAGATGGCAGAAACCGGAACACAGAACGGCAACAACAGTTACCAGCAGCGGGAGAACGACAACTACCATGAGTTTACCTACAAGCTACAATGGGGTTACGCCAGTCCAATGGGTATCTGGAATGCGAATCTCTTCCTGCCGGTGGGACTTCACAGCATCAGCCGCACCTATACAAGAAGCGATTTCGACCGCACCCATACCGACCGCTATTGGGCGTTTGACATGAAGAATACCTATCTGCAATGGCGCAGCAATAATCTGTGCCACAAGCTGACGCTGCTTTTCCAGAGTACATCCACCAGACCGGAGATTGAGCAGACGGAAGAAGTGACCATCACCACCGATGCTCAGAATTACTATCGTGGAAACAGTAATCTGAAGGCGCAGTGGCTGCTGAATGGCAGATTGACATATTCCTTCCTGAGCAAGGATATGCGCTATGAGTTGAAGATGCAGGTAATTAGGGAGAATACCTATAATGCCATCGTTAACAAGCTCTCTTACGACCGTCCTTCGGGAAGAAAGCTCTATACCTACGATAATGCCAACGGCAACAGCAGCACGAAGATGAAATGGGTACTCGGAATGCCGCTCACATCAGGTTCCAACCTCTTCCTGCACAACGATGTAACGTATGGCATACAGCAGAAAGTAAGCCTGGAGGAAACCAAGGATGGCGAAATTCTCTCTACTCTTACGAAGAAGACCACCGTGCGCAGCATCGACGACGACCTGCGATTGAAATGGAAGACGGGCGAACAGGTGTTCACCCTCCGCTCCCGATTCCGCCAATCCTATACCAACAACAATGGTACCATCTCTCACCCTATCGACTGGGAGGTAGGATTGCTGGCTCATCTCCACCTGCCATGGAATCTGGATTTGGCGAACAACTTCAATCTCTATACACGCAGAAAATACACCACCAAAGAGTTGAACACCAATGATTTCGTATGGGATGCCCGCCTGGTTCGCACATTCCTGAACGATAAGCTGATGGTAGTGCTTGAAGGATTTGATATTCTCAAGCAGCTGAAGCATGTGGAATATACGCAGAGCAGTAGCTACATCAGCAGCAAGAGTACCAATGTGATTCCATCCTATATGATGGCATGCGTGGTTTATCGCCTGAACCACAGCTCTAAGAAACAGAAGCCAGGAAAGCATTGGTATTAAACAGATGTTAAGCAGATATAGCTGATAAATTCAGATAAACACTCTCATCAAAAAAACTCGGGATGCTTCGCTGATTAGAAGCATCCCGAGTTTTTTATATTCTTTTATTTATGTCGTACTGATGTTTTTATACCTCCTGCTTCTTATACCCCACAAGTCCATACCAAAGGATAACGAACTCGCAGAAGAGCGGAACGAGCCAGGTAAACTGCCATGAACCGATATAATCGGCAAGCAATCCCTGGAGTACAGGGAATACTGCACCACCGAAAACTCCCATCATGAATACGCCCGAAGCCTTGGAAGTATATTCCTTCAAACCATCCACCGCCAGGGTGAAGATGCAACTCCACATCACACTATGGAACAATCCCACAGCCGCC
>OCQZ01000220.1_pt1 | contig 17399 bp, 18 predicted proteins | sample 1538921 | NCBI WGS metagenome assembly OCQZ01 (sample SAMN03418269, study PRJEB22391) | human gut metagenome | biome: human-gut; feature: organic feature; material: feces | host: Homo sapiens | place: Tanzania | collected 2013-01 | reverse complement strand
GGAGTCGAACTCCTGTCGGTTTTGACGGGCGTATTTTCGCCCGTGCTGCGTTAAATCCCTTGACAATACGTCGAGTATTCCCTGCGGGCTTTGCCTTGCCCGGACAAAAATCCGCTCCGGCAAAACTGCAAAGCACCTGTCGGCAGTGCTTTTCGAGGGATTTTCGGCTTTCTTTGATGAAGATGGGCTGACGCCCATCAAGGCAAAAAAGTCGGAAATAACCGAAAGGGTACGCCGACAGGCGGCAGGGGTTCGACTCCTGTCAGCTTAACAAAAATAAGCTGTACGCCTTAACGGGCGTCGGCGCTAATTGGAGGAACCGATATGAAAGCATGGCAAATAGCACTTCCGATAGGTCTCGCTGCGGCGGCTGCGGCTGCGGTTGCGATCATTTCCGGCAAGAAGAACGCCGAAAAGCCCTCCGCTCCCGCAAAGGGCGGCGCTAAAAAGGCGGAGATCAAAAATGCAAAGACCGGCGTTTACAGCTTCGTTTCCGGCTTCAGCGATGCATCCACCGTTGACGTCAGCGTGAAGTACGACGGCGACAAGCAGAGCTTTGACGTTATAGGCGAGGAATTTCTGACCTACTCCAGCGACTCTCACGTTGCCGCCATCTACGGCGACGAGGTCGATATGCAGCTTGAATACGCAGGCTACTACAGCGGTGAGGGCTTTGCGGAGCTGAGCGAGGGCATAAAGAACAAGTTCAACGCCTTCGGCACCGTGACCTATGCCGGCATCGACTGCATCCACTACCTCGACGGCAACGAGCTGCGCATATGCCTCCCCATTCCGGGCGACGCTTACAGCTACATTCTCGTGACCGTATTGAAGCACGGCGACTGCAAGACCCCCGTTGCGGAGCTGTACACCCACCCCGAAGTCAGAGCCATCCTCGACTCCATCGAGTTCGGCAAATAAAATTATCATCTACTGCGGCAAGGTTCTTGCCGCAGTTTTTTGCTGTCCTTCGTCGGCGTCAATTTGTTGACAAGACCATGCAGATGGTATACAATGTAATTGTTAAACCCGTAACGATTTAAGAAAGGGAAGTGATCCGCTTTGATGAAACTGACCCCCGAACAGCAGGCGATGCTGAACGGTGAAAAGGGCGAAACCATGGCAAAGGTCGTCAAGACTCTCGTCATGTACGGAGAGACCTTCGGCGCCGAAAGGATGGTGCCGATAAGCTCGGAATACGGACACACCGTCATCAGCTTCGGTCTTAAAGTCATGAAGCCGGTGTACAAGCTGTATCAGGAGATAATCGACGCAGGACTTGTCTCCGCTCAGAAGTTCACCGCCGACCCCAAGCCCCTCGACAAGAACGTCCCCAGCTCCCTCATTGAGGACCTCGTGTTCAAGAAATTCATGTACACGGAGCAGGATATGTACGAGGAGCAGCTCCGCAAGCTCGGTATCACGAATGACGACGACTACACCTGCACCTGCTACCTCGATCAGGTCGGCAACAAGCCCAAGAAGGGCGAGGTGCTGTCGTGGGCGGAGTCCTCCGCCGTCGTGTATGCAAACTCCGTTTTGGGCGCAAGGTGCAACCGCAACTCCGGCATGATCGAGCTTATGGGCTCCATCGCCGGCTTCGTCCCCGAATTCGGTCTGCTGCTCGACGAGAACCGCAAGGCGACATGGGTCGTCGAGCTTAAATGCACGAAAAAGCCGGAAGCGCAGCTATTAGGCTCCGCCATCGGCATGAAGGTCATGGAGGAGGTCCCCTACGTCAAGGGGCTTGACAAGTGGATAGGCACCGAGCTTAACGACGATGCCTGCGCCTATCTCAAGGACTTCGGCGCAGCGACGGCGTCCAACGGCGCCGTGGGGCTGTACCACATCGAAAACCTCACGCCGGAGGCGGTCGAGCAGGGCGAGAGCATCATCGCCGAGGGCGCAAAGGTCTACGTCATCGACGATGCGGAGCTTGAGCGTGTGAAGTCCGAGTACCCGGTCATTTGGAAGGATCCCGATGCCGCACCGGAGCTTTGCTTCGTCGGCTGCCCGCATATGACCTATGCACAGCTCGTGCGCTGGTCGGAAGACGTCGCAGCCGAGCTGCACAAGAACGGACTTAAAAAGGTCACCGTTCCGACCGTGTTCACCGCATCCACGCCCGTCATCAAGGAGTTTGAAAAGACCCCGTACTACAAGCAGCTCAAGCGTCAGGGCATAGTTTTAAGCTACATCTGCCCGCTCATGTACATGAACAATCCCCTGTGCAAGAAGAAGGCGGTCATCACCTCCTCGAACAAGCTCAGAACCTACACCAGCGCCCGCTACTACACCGAGGCGGAGATCCTGCACACCATCACAAGCCGGAGGGAGGAAAAGAAATGAAGACTTTCAAAGGTCGGGTGGTAGTCCCCGGCACCTGCACCGCAGAGGCGCTCGTGTCTCACGGCGGCTTCAACACCCTTGCGTCGTACCAAATGGGTATGATGTTCGGCGATAAGAAGATGAAGTGCGGCGACCAAAATAACGAGGAGCTGTACAAAAAGCCCATGATCGGCAAGGCGCTGTGCCTGCCCATGACCATCGGCTCCACCACCGGCGGCATGGTCCTGTTCACGGTCTGCTCCTTCGGGAAGCAGCCCGCCTGTATGCTGTTCAGCAAGGAGATCGACTCCCTCGCAGCGTCGGGAGCCATCCTCGGCGACGTTTGGACGGACGCAAAGATGCCCGTCGTGGATATGCTCGGCGACGAGTTTCTTGACTACGTCAAGACCGGCATGACCGTCACCGTCAAGGACGACGGTGTGGTCGAGGTAGAGTAAATAACGAAAAAAATTCCGTACCCTGTTGGGTACGGAATTTTTTGTTGCCGTATATCAGCTTCTGCCGAAGATGAGGATAAGCACGGTGCAGACAACACCGAGAGCAAGCATTATCGCAAGCCCCGTCTTACCGGGCTTCTTCACCTGAACGGGCAGCACAAACAGAGCTCCGTTGACAAGCAGCAGGAGCGTGTACGCAATGGGGAAGTTCCTCCCCAAAAGTCCCTCGAAGCAGAACAGCAGAGGAACGGTGAGCGCCGAGCTTGTGATCGGAACGCCGAGATAATGCTTGCGCTTTCCGGTCTCGGTCTTCTGACGCACTTCCTCGGTCACGTTGTAATAGGCAAGTCTAATAAGTCCGCAGAGGGCAAACAGCGCCATAATGGTGATCTGCCACCACTCGTTGGCGCCCACGGAAACGCCGATGACCACGGGGAAGACGCCGAAGCAGATAACGTCGCTCAGTGAATCGAGCTGTATACCGTAGCTGCACTCCTCGGCGGTGCGATCCTTTTTGGTGCGGGCTACGATGCCGTCAAACATATCGCAGAAGCCGGAAAACATGAGGCATATGACTGCAGCGACGGGGTGACCGCCGCAGGCGAGCGTTATGCCGACGACGGATGAAAGCATACCTATGTAGGTCAGCCATACCGTATAATTGTAAAAGCCGATCAAAACAAACATCTCCAAACTGTTGTAGTTCTTGCATTATAACACATTGCGCCGACAATATACAAGTCATTTTGACATTTAAATATCATTTTGGAAAAATTGTATTATTGTGTACAAATTCACTGCGGTTTGCTATAATAGACCCATATAGTCGGAAAACATGTGCAAAGGAGAGAGTTTAATGGAAGTCGGCAGTAAGATCTACGGGCAATATCTGCAAATTCTCAGGGAGGAGCTTATCCCCGCCATGGGCTGCACCGAGCCTATCGCAATGGCGTATGCCGCCGCAAAAGCGCGGCAGGTTCTCGGCGAAATGCCCGACAAGATCGACATAGTTATAAGCGGCAACATCATTAAAAACGTAAAAAGCGTCGTCGTTCCCAACACGGGCGGGCTTAAAGGCATCACCGCCGCCGTCGCAGCGGGCGTCACAGTGGGCGATGCGGACAGGCAGCTTGAGGTGCTTGCGGACGTTCGTGAGGAGGATATTCACCTCATCCGTGAGTTTATGGACTCCTGCCCCATGACGGTGATGAAGTCGCAAAGTCCGAAGCTGCTCGACATCGACCTTCGGCTTTATAAAGGCACCGACTGCGTGCGTCTGCGCATTGCGGACTATCACACGAACATCGTGCTTATCGAGAAAAACGGCGATGTGCTGCTGCGGCTCGACGATGCTTCGGACGACGGCGGCGAGACCGACCGCAGCGTGCTGAGCGTCAAGGGCATCGTGGAGTTTGCCGAGTGCGTCCGCATAGACGACGTGCGTGAGCTGCTTGAGCGGCAGATAGCTTACAACACCGCCATTTCGCAGGAGGGACTTAGGGGCGAGTACGGCGCTTCCGTCGGCAAGACCCTGCTCTCCACGAGAGGCAGCGACGTCCGAGTCAGAGCGAGGGCGGTCGCCGCCGCAGGCTCCGACGCCCGCATGAGCGGCTGCGAGCTGCCCGTGGTCATCGTTTCCGGCAGCGGCAATCAGGGCATGACCGCCTCCCTGCCCGTCATCGTCTACGCTCAGGACATGGGCGCAGACCGGGACCGGCTCCTGCGTGCGCTCGTCGTGTCGAACCTCGTGACCGTGCATCAGAAAACGCCCATCGGCAGACTGTCGGCGTTCTGCGGCGCAGTCTCCGCAGGCTGCGGTGCGGCGGCGGGCGTGGCGTGGCTATGCGAGGGCAACGTCCATGCCGTCAGTGCAACGATAACAAACACCCTCGGCATGATCTCCGGCACCGTGTGCGACGGCGCAAAGCCCTCCTGCGCAACGAAGATCGCCTCCGCCGTCGAAGCCGGGCTTCTCGGCTTTGACCTCTACGAGAGGGGCAAGGGTCTTTGCGGCGGCGACGGAATACTCAAGGGCGACGTCGAAAAAACCATTGAAAGCGTCGGCAAGCTTGCCCGTGAGGGTATGCGTGAGACGGACAGTGAGATCCTCGAAATAATGCTCGACGACTGATACGATTGCTTTTTTTCGTACAAACAGGGCTATTTTTGATACAAAACAAAAATTGTTATTTACAAAACGCCTCGGATTGTGGTATAGTCATAATATCCGAACAATAATTCAAGGAGGAAGTATTATGTGCATCAAACTCGGAGCTCTCAACATTGATGAAGACGTTCGTCTCGCAATTGAGTCCAAGCTCAACCTCGTAAAGGACGTTCTCGGTTGGGTTCCCACCTACATTCAGGGTCTTGTTGGTGCCCTCACCGGCTACAAGGCTTAATTGATTAAAAAGAAAAGCTCCGTGACCGAAGGTCAGGGAGCTTTTCTTTTTCAGCCTTTTATTCTCACCCCGTCGGAGGAGATCACGCTGCCGCCGATACTGCCGCACTGCACATAGTCTCCGGCGGTCACGCTGCCGGACACGTCGCCGCAGCGCACAAAGTCGCCCGCCTTGACGTTTCCTCCCACGCTGCCGCACTTGACGCCGTCCCCGGCGCCGATGCTGCCGCCGACGTCGCCGCACTGGACGGAGTCTCCGGCGGTCACGTTTCCGGAGATCACGCAGTCGGTGCAGTTCACCGCAAACTCCGAGCTTATATTCCCGACGCTGCCGCTGAAGCTGAGCTGCACGCTCGCTCTGTCGGCAACGCTTGCCTTTGACGTAAACAGTGAGCCGAGGCTCAGGTTCTTTTTCCGCATATCCGCATAGTCCTCAAGCCTGTGTCCTATAAAGCACACCGCACGCAGGTTGTCGTCGTCCGGCCACGGCAGTCCGTTGTACGAATACTCCGTCCTGTGCGGGGCGGGATCACGCTCCGTTTTGAGTCCGAAAAGCCCGTCAAGCGAGGTGCCGAGGACTTTCGCCAGCTCCGGCAGCAGCGTTATGTCGGGATAGCAGGAGTCCGACTCCCACTTCGACACCGCCTGATTCGTGACACCCAAAAGCTTTGCGAGCGCCTCCTGAGTCATTTCCTTCGATTTTCTGAGTTCGGCTATTTTTTTGCCGAGGTAGACCTGTTCCATTGCCGTCAGCTCCTTTCGCAAAAAAGCATATAGCGCAAAGGCGAAAAAATCAAGCTTTGTGTGGTTGGGAGGCTTTCCAACCGTAGGTTGGAAAGCAAAAATAATCTTTACGGCTATGCACATTGACTTTTTTGTCCGAATTATTATAATATTGTGCTGCAAGCGGCGTACCGATACGCCGCAGAAGGAGACAAAAATATGAACGAAATTTTTGTTGTCGGACACAGAAACCCCGACACCGACTCCGTGGTGTCCGCAATGAGCTACGCCGCTCTGCGCAACGCCCTCGGCGATCGGGAGTACGTCGCCGCTCACCTCGGTCATATAAGCGACGAGACGCAGCGTATGCTCGACAGATTCGGCTTTAAGCCGCCCAAGTTTATAAAGGACGTCCGCACACAGGTGCGTGATCTGGATTTCGACACCCCGCCTGCGCTCGATTCCGGCGTTACGATGGACAGGGCGTGGCACATAATGAAGGATCAGAAGATCTCCGTCATCCCCGTTCTCAACTCCGACGGCAGCCTGTTCGGCACTCTTTCCGCAGGCGACATTGCCGCATACAGTATGCTCACGATAAGCGACCCGCACCTTGACGACATCCCGCTGTTCAACATCCTCAGCGTGCTTGAGGGAAAGCTTTTAAACGATGCTGCGGAGCTTGTGGATTCCGTTGCCGGCAACGTCATCATCGCACTGCCGCAGAGCTGCCCCACCCTGCTGTTTTCCGACCCCGACAGCATTGTGCTGTGCGGCGATCAGCCGGAGATGGTAGAGCGTGCGCTCGACATCGGCGTAAGCTGCATCATCCTCTGCCAGACGGAGGCCCGGCAGGAGTGGCTGGAGAGCGGCAAGCGCACCTGCATAATCTCCACGCCCTTCGACGCAAGCAGAGTCGCAAAGCTCATATATCAGGCGATACCCATTTCCCGCCCCTGCCACACGGACGGCATCATCTGCTTCCACCTCGGCGACTACATAGACGACGTTAAGGAAGAGGTATTAAAGAGCCGCTTCCGCTGCTATCCGGTGCTTGACGAGAACGAACGTGTCGTCGGCACCCTCTCCCGCTATCACCTCCTCAAGCCGAGGAGAAAGCGTGTCGTGCTTGTGGACCACAACGAGACGTGTCAGGCGGTGCCGGGGCTTGAGCAGGCGGAGATACTTGAGATAATCGACCATCACCGCCTTGCCGACATTCAGACCATGCAGCCCATCAGGATGCGCAACGAGCCCGTCGGCAGCACGGCGACCATCATCGCCTGTATGTATCAGGAGCACGGCGTTCTGCCGTCGCCCGCAATGGCGGGGCTTATCGCAGCGGCGATACTCTCCGACACGGTAATGTTCAAATCCCCCACCTGCACGAAGCGTGACATCGCCATGGCGGAGCGCATGGCAAGGCTGGGCAAGGTCTCGCTCGACGAGCTGGGCAAGGAGCTTTTTGCGGCCGGCTTCTCGGATCAAAAGCCCGTGAGCGAGCTGATAGGCGGCGACTTCAAGGAGTTTCACATCGCCGAGCATTTTATCGGCGTGGGTCAGGTCACGACGCTCGACTCCTCCAAGATGCTCGAACGCAGAGAGGAGTTCCTCTCCGAGATGCGAAAGCTCAAGGACACGAAGGGCTACGGCATAATCATCCTCATGCTGACCGACGTGCTTTTGGAGGGTACGCAGCTCATATACATCGGCAGCGACGACACGATACGCCGTGCCTTCTCCGTCGAGCCGAAGGACAATTGCCTGTTCCTCCCCGGCGTTATGAGCCGCAAAAAGCAGATAATCCCCATGCTCACCGCTCTGTGGGGCTAATAAGACAGCAAAAAGGCACCCTTTGGGTGCCTTTATTTTTATATGTTTATGTTGTCCGTCTCCGGCATCATTTCGTTTGATATGCGGTCGAGCATATCGCCGAACTGCTTTGCCTCCTCCGGCGTAAAGCTCTTGCGGATGCGCCCGACGACGGTGTCCACATAGCTGCGCATGATGTCGGTGTAGCCGTAATACTTATCGGAAAGTATGAGGTGGTACTCCCTCCTGTCCGTCTCCGAATTCTGACGGATGAGGTAGCCCTTCTTTATCAGATTGTTGACCTTGTAGGTCGCATTGGACTGAGAGATGTTGAGAAACTCCGCAAACTGTCCGACGGTCGGCTCATGCAGGGCATGGATGACCTCGATCGAGAACGCCTCCATCGCCGAAAGCGAACCCTCACGCTCACGCACAAGCTCGAATATCCTTCTGAAAAATTCAAGCTTAAACTTGTCATAGACCTCTACAAAGCTGCTTTCCATCATTTCGGGTATCTCCTCGCTCAGATTGCTGGTGTTATTTTAATACACTTTCCCGTCTTTGTAAACATAAATCTCAACTGAGCCGCAGACCCACTATGCCGCTAACGACCGCCGCAACGCACAGGAGCTTCTTTACGCTTTTGCTCTCGCCGAAAACGAGTATGCCGAAGCCGACGTTCAAAACGGTGCCGAGTCCCGTCCACACGGCGTAGGCGGGTCCCAAGGGCAGCTTCGTCACCGCAAGCGACAAAAGTCCGATGCTCAGACACACGCTGACGACCGTCAGCACCGTGTATTTTGCGATGCGAAGTCCCTCGCTCAGCTTCATGAAAACCGTGAAGCCCAATTCAAAAACAGAGGCAAATGCCAGTACGATCCACATTATTTTTCCTCCTTTTTCAGCCCGATTATCCCGCCGCAGAGCAGGACGAGCGAGATGAGCTTCAATGCGCTCATGCCCTCGTCAAGCAGCAGCACACCCTCGATCGCCGTGCCGACGATGCCGATACCCGTAAACACGGCATAGCTCGTGCCGATGCCGAGGACGTTCACCGCCTTTGCCAGCAGGAAAAAGCCTCCCACAAGCACCGCCACGGTGATGATGCTAGGCACAAGCACCGTAAAGCCGCAGCTCAGCTTCATCGTGTATGCCCATATGACCTCGCTCAGTCCGGCACACAGCAGGCAGAGCCACGCTTTGTTTTTTTCGTTCATGTCTAACCTCCGTATAAAAACTCTCCCGGTACAGGGCGTCAAAAAGCCTGATTTTGTGAAAATTTGTTTCACATAAATCAGGCATTTTTGATGGCTATGATCCAATTCGAGCGGAACCTTGTCCCCTCGAACTCCCCCGCTGCGCATGAGAGTTGCATTCGGGCAGCTTATCTTTCAAGCTCGGCGGAACCCTATAAAACTTATAACTCGTCTATGTACTTGCAGGCGGCAAGCGCTGCCGCCGAACCGTCGGCACAGGCGGTGGTGAGCTGGCGCACCGTCTTTTTCCGGCAGTCTCCGGCAACGAAAACGCCCGGAGTTTTGGTATAGCAGTCCTCGCCCGATTCGGCGTAGCCGGCACTGTCAAGCTCCAAGAGCTGCGCAAAGGCTGCGTTGTCGGGTGCGTGACCGATCGCAACAAAAAGTGCGTCTACCTCTATCTCACGCTTGTTTCCGACAGCGTCCGTCACGGTGATCGAGCGAAGCTCGCCGTCGCCCGAAAGGGCGCTCACGGTGCTCTCCGTCACAAACTCGACGTTGCTCTTTTTCTCAAGCGCCTGCACGAGCTTTGCCTCGCCTCTGAATGTGCTGCGGCGGTGGATGAGATACACCTTCGAGCAGAGGTCGGAGAGCAGCACCGCATCCTGAAGTGCGGAGTTGCCGCCGCCGTACACCGCAGCGGGTCTGCCCTTGTAAAAGGCGCCGTCGCACAGTGCGCAGAAGCAAAGTCCCGCTCCGAGGTAGCTTTCCTCATCGGGGATGCCCGCCATTTTGGGCTTTGCGCCCGTCGCAACAATGACCGCCTTCGCCTCGAAAACGCCGCCGAACTCGGTTTTCACCTGCTTTACCGCACCGCAGTCGACGATCTCCAAAACCTCGTCCAGCTCAAACTCTGCGCCCTGACGCTCCGCCTGAGCCATCATGAGATCGCCAAGCTCCATGCCGGATATGGACTCCACCGACGGGAAGTTTTCCACCTTCGGCGACCAAGTGATCTGACCGCCGAAGCCGCTTTTTTCGATGCACAGCACGGTTTTTCCGGCTCTGCGGGCATAGGTTGCGGCAGTGAGTCCCGCTGGGCCGCCGCCTATGATTATAATATCGTACATCGTACTCTGTCCTTTACTTGAAGAGGTACTGCTTTATCGCAACCGCACCCGCAAACTTCTCAAGGCTGTCGCCGTCAACGACAACGAGCGTCGGCGCCTGACGGATGCCGTAGGAGCGGGCAAGCTCCTCATTCTCCTCGGCGTTTATCTTCTCGTACTGAAGTCCCGCCTTGTCGAGGTAGCCGTATGCCATGCGGCAGTTGGGGCAGTTATTCTTCACGAACAGAATGGTGCGCTTCTCGTTAGACGGAGCGGCACAGTCGCACTTTTTCTCCGCTTCGGGCATATTGAGCGGGCCGCTGTGCGTCAGCACGGAGGTCGCAACATTGTACTCCTTGCGATCCTTGTACTCCTGAGTTTTGCCGTTGTTCCAGTTCTGCACGGGGCGGTAGTAGCCGGTGATGCGGCTGTACACCTCGGCGTTTTCGCCGCAGTGGGGGCAGACAAACTGCTCGCCATCAAGGTAACCGTGGTTCTTGCAGACGGAGTAGGTCGGGCTTATCGTGTAGTACGGCAGCTTGTAGTTTTCCGCGATAGTGCGGACAAGCTTTGCGGCGGCTTCCCAAGTGGGCAGCTTCTCGCCGAGGAAGGCATGGAACACCGTTCCCGAAGTGTACATGGTCTGAAGCTCGTCCTGAATGTCGAGTGCGGAGAAGATGTCGTCCGTGTAGCTGACGGGCAGGTGGCTGGAGTTGGTGTAGTACGGAACGCCGGACTTCTCGTTTGCGGTGATAATGTCGGGGAACTGCTCCTTGTCGTGCTTTGCAAGACGGTAGGAGGTGCTTTCCGCCGGGGTCGCTTCGAGGTTATACAGGTCGCCGTACTGCTCCTGATAGTCGGACAGGCGCTCTCTCATGTGATTGAGTACGTCCTTGGTAAACTGCTGGCACTTCTCGTGGGTCATGTCGCAGCGGATCCAGTTTGCGTTGAGTCCCGCCTCGTTCATGCCGACAAGTCCGATGGTGGAGAAGTGATTATCAAAGGTGCCGAGGTAGTATTTGGTGTAGGGGTAAAGTCCCTCGTTAAGAAGCTTCGTGATGACGGTGCGCTTAATTTTCAGAGAGCGTGCCGCAAGGTCCATCAGCTTGTCAAGGCGCTTGTAGAAGTCCGCCTCGTCGCTTGCAAGATATGCGATACGGGGCATATTGATGGTCACGACGCCGACAGAGCCGGTGCTTTCGCCGGAGCCGAAGTAGCCGCCGGATTTCTTGCGCAGCTCACGCAGGTCAAGGCGCAGGCGGCAGCACATGGAGCGAACGTCGGACGGCTCCATATCGGAGTTTATGTAGTTGGAGAAGTACGGGGTGCCGTACTTTGCGGTCATTTCAAACAGCAGCTTGTTGTTCTCGGTGGGGGTCCAGTCGAAGTCACGGGTGATGGAGTAGGTCGGGATGGGGTACTGGAAGCCTCTGCCGTTGGCGTCGCCCTCGATCATGATGTCGATGAACGCCTTGTTAACCATCGCCATTTCCTCGATGCAGTCGCCGTAGGTGAAGTCCTGCTCCTTGCCGCCGACGATGGCGGGCATATCCTTGAGGTCTGCGGGGACCGTCCAGTCAAGGGTGATGTTGGAGAACGGAGCCTGAGTACCCCAGCGGGACGGAGTGTTCACGCCGAAGATGAAGCTCTGTATGCACTGCTTGACCTCCTTGTAGGTCAGCTTATCGACCTTGACAAAGGGGGCAAGATAGGTGTCGAAGCTGGAAAACGCCTGTGCGCCCGCCCACTCGTTCTGCATTATGCCGAGGAAGTTGACCATCTGATTGCACAGGGTGCTGAGGTGGCTTGCGGGGGAGGAGTTTATCTTGCCGGGGATGCCGAGACCCTGCTGGATGAGCTGCTTTAAGCTCCAGCCTGCGCAGTAGCCGGTGAGCATACTCAGGTCGTGCAGGTGGAAGTCGCAGTTGCGGTGTGCGTTTGCGATCTCCTCGTCGTATATCTCGCTGAGCCAGTAGTTGGCGGTGATTGCGCCGGAGTTTGAAAGGATGAGTCCGCCGACGGAATAGGTGACGGTGGAGTTTTCCTTCACACGCCAGTCAAGCACGTTGAGGTAGCCGTTCACCGTTTCCTTGTAGTCAAGGTAGGTGCTCTTCATGTTGCGGAGCTTCTCTCTCTGCTTACGGTAGAGGATGTACGCCTTGGCAACGCTCTCATAGCCGCCCCTCGACAGCACCGCCTCGACCGAGTCCTGAATGTCCTCGACCGCAATGTAGCCGTCCTTTATCTTGGGCAGGAAGTCCGCCGAGACCTTCAGCGACAAAAAGTCGATGATATTCTCTGTGTACTCGGTATCCGTTGCCTCGAAAGCCTTTTTGATGGCTGCGGCGATCTTGTTGATGTCGAATTCGGCAATTTTTCCGTCTCTCTTGATGATCTGATACATTTTTTATCCTCCGTATTTTTCTCTCAAACGCCTCTTACCTGCGCTGCGGGAACGTATTCCCTCACCGCTTCGCAGAGTTCGTGCATTTCCTTTTTGTCAAACGCCGACAGTCCGTCCGGCAGGATGAGGTCCCCCGAATCCTTGAACTGCTGAAGGTAATATTCCTTCGCTCCGGCGATCCATTTTGCGGCGCTCACAAGGCTCTCCCTCGTGTGGATGCCCCGAACGACCGTCGTCCGAAACTCGTAATCCACACTGCCGCAAAGCAGCAGCTCCTTCGAGCGTTCTATCGCCGACATATCGACGTCGGCTCCCGCCGCCTTCGCATATTCCTCCGGCGAATTTTTAATATCCATCGCTATGCGGTCGACAAGCCCCTCGGCGATAAGCCCGCTCAGCATATCCGGCCTTGTGCCGTTCGTGTCGAGCTTTATCATATATCCGAGTGCCTTGACGCTGCGCAGAAAGTCCGGCAGGTCGGCATGAAGCGTCGGCTCGCCGCCGGTCACCGCAACGCCCTCATAAAGTCCGCTGCGCTTTTTGAGAAACTCAAGCACGGCGTCGGTATCGCTGCGCTGCTTTTCCCTGTCGGGCAGCACCAGCGGTGCGTTGTGGCAGAAGGGGCATCTGAAATTGCAGCCGTCGGTAAAAACGGTGCAGGCGATGCGCCCCGGATAATCCAACAATGTAAGCTTTTGAACACCTGAAATAACCATCGGTATCTCCTCTCGGCTTTACACTATAGTCCATATTACATCCCTTGTCAAGCACAAAGCACAAAATATAGACGATTTTACCGTTTTGTAACCACCCTACCACAATATTTTGTGGTGCGTCATTTTACCCTCTGTTATCGTTTCGGGCATTTCCCAAATAATGAAATTTCGGCGTCATGCAAAAAATCGCCGTTTCTCAAGGCCTGTCACCGTTTTTTTGCAGCTTTGCAGCCGCAGTTTTTGTTATCATGCAGGATAAGCTTCACAAAATGGGGCTGGTCAAAAGCACAAGACCTGTGTTATACTGAATACATCCAAATTTTATAAACAGGAGGAATCACCAATGAAGTTCAGCAAGAAACTTTTGACAATGCTGCTCGTGCTGGCGATGGTATTCTCGCTTTGCATCCCCGCACTTGCAGACAACGACAAGATCACGATCGGCGGACTTGAGAACAACACATGGATGACCAAGTACGGCAACGTGAACACCGACTGCACCGCCGAGAAGTTCTCGGAAATGGGCTTTGAGTGGGGCGACCTCGTAAAGGTCAGCTTCCTTAATCAGGAGCTTGTCTTGCCCGTTGTACCCACCTACTCCTATGTCGATTCCGGCAAGCCCGCCATCATCATGGGCAAGGGCGCAGACGGCAGCCCCGACGGCTATGTCTCCCTTGCCATCAACATGGGCAACTTCGCCGAGACCTACCAGCTTGCTCAGAAGCACAAGAACGACGACGGCTCTTGGTACTGGACGGCATGGGAAGGCGTCAGCTTCCCCGTCGAGCTCAACTTCGTCATGGCCGAGGAGGACGGCTACCGTGCCGAGTATATTCTGCACGATCTCCAGCGCACCAATGTCCGCACCGACTACCGCTCCCTCACCGACGCCGAGTTTGCAAACTTCCGCAACATCGGCACCACCGGCATGGGTGAAAATATCCTCTTCAGAGGCTCCTCTCCCATAAATCCCGAGCTCAGCCGCAACACCTACGCAGACGCCGCTCTTAAAAACGCAGGCGTCACCGTTATCATGAACCTCGCAGACAGCGCCGTCTCCGCCGATGCCTATCCCGGCTACGGCGACAGCTACTATCACGAGCAGAATGTCATCTTCCTGAATCTCGGCGTTGACTTCCAGGCAGAGGAATTTAAGACCGGTCTGGCTCACGGTCTCCGTTACTTTGCGGAGCATGAGGGTGTGTACTACGTCCACTGCACCGAGGGCAAGGACCGTGCCGGCTTTGTTTCCGCTCTGCTTGAGTGCTTCATGGGCGCAAGCTACGACGAGGTCGTCGCAGACTACATGGTGACCTACAAGAACTACTACGGCGTAGAACCCGGCACCGACAAGTACGAAGCGATAGCAGCCTCCAACATTATAAAGAGCCTTGAAAAGGCGTTCGGCGTCGAGGATCTCAAGACCGCCGACCTCAAGGCGGAGGCAGAGGAATACATAAAGGAGATCGGTCTTTCCGACGACGAGATCGCAGCACTCAGAGCAAACCTCGGCCGCAGCGTGGAAGCATTCACTCCCTTCTCCGACATTTCCGAGAGCGGCTACCGTGAGTACATCCTCGGCGCATATGACTTCGGCATCGTAAACGGCTACGCCGACGGCACCTTCCGTCCCAACGCCGGTGTCACCCGTGCGCAGTTTATAACCATGCTCTACCGCATGAGCGGCGCTTCCGCTCCCGAAAAGGCAGCGCTTGACTTCTCCGATGCCGACAGCATTGCCGAGCCTTATCTCGACGCCGTGAACTGGGGCGTTCAGAACGGCATCATCAAGGGCTTCGCCGACGGCACCTTCCGTCCCGACCAGCTGATCAGCCGTGCGCAGATGGCAACCTTCATGGCACGCTTCATTCAGATGAGCAAGATCTATGACGAAGCCAAGATGAGCGAGCTTGTAAAGCCCTACAACTTTGCAGACAGCTCCGACATCGCAGCGCCTTACGCCGAGTCCGTGAACATCATTGCAAATCTTAAAATAATGAACGGCGTCGGCAACGATCTCTTTGCTCCCGACGGCACCGCAAACCGTGGTATGGCGGCGACCGTGCTTCTGAGAGCATATCAGACCCTTTTCGTTAAATAAGCCTTTCATATCGGCCGATGCGGGGTTCCCCGCATCGGCTTTTCTATTTTGCTTTTCTATTTTGCTTTTCTATTTTGCTTTTCTATTTTAAACTTAGCATTAAATACCGTCTAAGGTTGTAGCATCTGCCACACATACTGTGCGGCACAAGTATTATATTGTAAGCACAACACATAGGGAGTGATAGTGTGATACGAAGAATAATCGAGATCGACAGGGAAAAATGCAACGGCTGCGGCGCCTGCGTCAGGGCGTGCCACGAGGGTGCGATAGCACTCATAGGCGGCAAAGCGCAGCTCATGCGGGACGACTACTGCGACGGCATGGGCGACTGTCTGCCCAACTGCCCCGCCGATGCGATACGCTTTGTCGAGCGTGAGGCTCTCGCCTACGACGAGGCGGCGGTCAAGGCGAACATGGCGAAAAAGAAAACCTCCGTCAGCGTTTCGACACTGAAGGCAGGCAGCGCCGACCGCCACGGAAGCCGGGTCTCAAACTGGCCCGTGCAGCTCAAGCTGACCCCCGTGAAGTCCAAATACTTCGACGGTGCGCATCTTCTCATTGCAGCGGACTGCACCGCCTACGCCTACGGCAGCTTCCACGAGGATTTCATAGACGGCAGAACGCTGCTCATAGGCTGTCCCAAGCTCGACGCCGTCGATTACGCCGAAAAGCTCGGCGAGATACTGTACGCAAACGACGTGCGCAGCGTAACGCTCGTGCGGATGCAGGTGCCCTGCTGCGGCGGTCTTGAGCTTGCCGCAAAGCGTGCGATAGCCGCCTCCGGCAAGGACATCCCGCTCTCCGTCGTCACCGTCGCAAGCGACGGCAGACTGCTCTGAAAAAATTTTTCCGCTTATACTTGATTTGTTCATAATTGCGTAGTACACTTTAGGCTATTGTAACCTAAAGTGTACTTTTTATTTGGAGGCAGAGATGAACAACGAAGAATTGCAGGAGCTTGTCCTGCGCCTAATGCCGCAGTGGCAGCACCGCCTTGCAAAGCCCTTTAAGTCGCTGCTTGCCGACGGCATCAGCCCGAAGGTGTATCACAGTATGCTGATCCTGTCGGAGAGCGACGCCCCCTTGTCGATGGGCGAGCTGGGAAGCGCCATGCACATGACAAAGCAGCAGGCGACGAAGGTCGTAAACAGGCTCATTGAGCTTGAGCTGGGTCAGCGCAGCGGCGATAATAGTGACCGCCGCATCGTGCGTATAGAGCTTACCGATAAAGCGAAGGCTTATATCGAAAGCTTCCGCATCCTGCAAAGCGAATACTACGGCAGGCTGTTTTCCGGAATGGAGGAGCGTGACCGCACAGACTTTGCCGAGGCGCTGCGGACTCTTGACAGAATTTTCGAAAAACTGCCGTGCGTCTGCACGGAGAAGGGAGGAGAAGAATGCTCAAAAGGCTCGCACAAAGCATAAGGGAATACAAAACGCCGAGCATTCTGACGCTCGTACTTATCTGCTTTGAGGTCGTCATCGAGGTGCTTATCCCCTTTATCACGGCAGACCTCGTAAACCTCATCAAGGCGGGCGCCGAGATAAGCACCGTCATGCGCATCGGGCTGCTGCTCATCGTCATGGCGATACTCAGCCTTGCCTGCGGCTCCGCTGCCGGATACTTCTGCGCAAAGGCGTCCTCCGGCTTCGGCAAGAATCTGCGTGAGGATCTCTTTGTCGGCATACAGGACTACTCCTTTGAGAACATCGACAAATTCTCCTCCGCCTCCCTCGTAACGAGGCTGACGACGGACGTCGGCAACGTGCAGTTTGCGTACATGATGCTCATCCGCACGGCGGTGCGCAGTCCGCTGATGCTCATCTTCTCCGTCGTCATGGCGTATGTGATGGGCGGAAAGCTCTCCGCCACCTTTGCGGTCATCATCCCCGTACTCGTGTTCGGGCTGATTATGATTGCAAGAAAGGCGATGCCCGCATTCAGGAGGGTGTTTAAGAAGTACGACCGCCTGAACGAATCCATCGAGGAGAACGTCCGTGCTATGCGTGTCGTCAAGGGCTTTGCCCGTGAGGACTACGAAAAGGCAAAGTTCGACGCCGCAGCAAAGGACATTTGCGCAGACTTCACCCGCGCCGAGCGTATAGTTGCGCGGGAGTTTGATTCTCGTTGAGTCGAACATACGACGT
>OCQZ01000219.1_pt1 | contig 17403 bp, 17 predicted proteins | sample 1538921 | NCBI WGS metagenome assembly OCQZ01 (sample SAMN03418269, study PRJEB22391) | human gut metagenome | biome: human-gut; feature: organic feature; material: feces | host: Homo sapiens | place: Tanzania | collected 2013-01 | reverse complement strand
AACTCCTGATTATTATGAGACGAAACATAACACCATTCAGACGCTTTTTACCTATGAACACAGATGTTGCGTTCATGATTCAAATAGTCGCCATAATCATCGCTTTGGTTATTGTGGTGGTATCTATTATATTTTTAGTAGTCGGATAATGTGCGGGAATGATACGAAAGCAATAAAGGAAACTTCGTGAGAGCCGTGTGTGCTTTCTGAGAGTTGATAAGATTCGAGAACATAAAGAAAAATTTCATCGTGATAAAAAACAAGACAATAATTGCAGATGCAAAGCGATGCCTGATGTGTTATCAGCCTATTTGTGACATAACCTGTCAGGAAAAGGTTTTTCCGGCCGGAATCATTCATGCCTTACATTTGAAGAATGAGGCCGGAACAGTTAGACCGGGAGCGCAAACTTCATTGCGAGATCGACAGCCGACGGTGCATCCATTGCGGGCGTTGTACGTTAGTCTGTCCGACCGAGGCCATGTCATTAGTAAACAGTTTATAAACAACGATATTAACTAAAAATAAGAATGAGAATGAGAATATGTAATTTATGGAGAAATGTGTCTGCTTTGTTGGTGGCAGGTTGTATCTGTTGCGCCACGCCGTCGTGCAGCGATGATGATGCACCGGCAGTCATTGAAGCCGCACAGCCGTGCGCATCCGCTTACGAACTGAATGAAGTGGGTGATGTCGTCTTGGAATTTGAAGTAATCCCCGAAAACGCCCAAGTGGACGAGGTAAAAATCATAGGAGAAAACAGAGCGTTCGAGGCGAAAGGCTTCACATCCAAAGGAGGGGGCAAATGGTTGTTGAACGTCAGGGTAACCGACTTCACGCAGATTAAGCAGGAGAATACAGTCATCCTATCCGTTAGACAGACTGACGGAGCTGCCAGTGAAGTTGAGCTTGTCGTAACCGACCCGTACACTATAGAAAACAAGTTCACCCTTGCCAATCCCAAAGGATTCAACTACTACAGTGCTGATAACCTGTATGAAACCGGTCTGCCGGTAGTCATCGCAGCAGAGAAACAGGAAGACCTTACCTTGATTGACAGCAAAAACATCAAGGTGGTTGACGGAGCAGTGTCCCATAAAGTGGGAGCCGTCCACTTCAATATAATTCCCATGACGGAAGAAACCGGCTTTACGCTGAATGTGAACCCCGAGAATCTGGAAGAGGTACAGGAAGCCATCCCGACATACAGTACGTTAGACTTCAACGTGCAGCTGACCTCCAAGAACAGCCGAGTAGCCAGCCTGCCACTGACAGTTACCGCCTGTGCACCGCAGGCAACCGTGGAAGATGATGCGCTGGCTTTGTCGCAATCTGACTTGGGTAACCCTGACTTTGAAAAAGGCTTCGACATTGATGTAACCCATAAACTCAGACAAATGGGTATATTTGAAAAGAGTGGATTCAAAGTTAGAAGTCTTGGTCTGTTGGACGAAAACGGGAAATCGGTGGACGATGGGCCTTTCATCGAGACACAGCTTAAAATCATGGATGCCGAATACAATACCAAATGCAGCATGAACCTGACAGGAGATGCCCGATACAACTACGCCCCGGGCATCTACTACTACGTACTGCGTTGCCGCCAGTCGTGGAAATGTAATGGCAAGAAATACAATACTTCTTGTGCCTATCTGAAATTTAAAATCATAATCAAATAAACAGACGGGCAGGCGATGAAACAGTTTTTTGATAAGGATTATTGGAAGAACACGGCCGGGTGTACCGTAGGCACCTTGATCGGTATCCTGCTGACTTTTGGTACGAGTTCCTATTTGGAAAACCGGAACAAAACCGAAATGGCACGGAAAACCGTGATGCTTACTTTGCACAACCTAGATGCATCCACCCGAAATATGCAGACGCTCTTGGACGAGTTGCAGCACTACGACACGCTTTTCACACGAGCCGCTTCCCTGATGCCCGACCGCTTGGGAGAGATGGGAGACGACTCGTTGCGAATATTCATCAACGCCTTCGGCTCACGCCGGTTGCTGATGACAGACCATACCACGAGCAGCATCTTCTCCAACAGCTTCGAGGTGTGGCAATGTCTGGACGATGAGAAGGTAACCGGACGGATAGGCAACTGTTATAGCGTGTTGGATGTGTGCGACGAAGAGTACAAGAAGATGGAAGCATTGCGTTTGAAAGCCTTTCAAGCCTACTGGACCGAGTGTCCGCCTATGGACTACCCAGACGTTGAAAAGGCAGCAAAGGCGCTCCTCATGCGGAACGACGTGCGGTATGTGTTGCACATACATCCCAACATCTCGCAAATGTTGAGAAGCACCCACGATATTATCTGCCAGTTGAACGAACGCAACAAACAGGTGCTCCACATCACACAGGAGGAACTGGATGAAGCAGGGAAACTGTTGGAGAAAAACTCCTACGAAATCGATTCGGACGATATGCAGACACCGAAAACAATTTGAATGAAAATGAAATAAATGAATAGAATAACCATAATAGAATTAATGTGTATGAAACGAATGATTTATACTGCCGGATTCTTGTCAGTTTTTGTCCTCGTCGCCCTCATGCTGGCCGCTTGCGACAAAGACGAATGGAAAGATGAAGTGGATGCACTTAAACAGCCGCAATACAACACCACCTTCGCCTTGCAGGTCGGAGTAAAGTATTGTTTTTAATAAATAAGGGGCAAGCCTCCTAAAAGCAAAGAGTTATGAACAGAACATCTATTTTCCTTTTTTTCACCTTGATGGTACTATCCATCTGCCTCACGCAGCCGGCAATGGCTCGTGAGACTGAGCGGAACGCCGACACGCAGGTGTCGCTAAAGATACAGCAGGCAGGACATGCGCCGAACGGTTCACTATTCAACCCCACATTGCAGTTGGAAGTGAAGGCCCCGGCTCCGCTCCCGGCCGACGAGGTGGTGCTGATGCTCCGCGTGTACCGCCAAAGCGGACAAGCTCCTTTAGGAAAACAGGACATCTACCTGACCGGGTCGGCAGAGGGAATCAACCGTGCGCTACATACGCCATCCGCCACTTGGGCAGACCAAGTGACATTGTCGCCGTTGGCGGGCGGGACACGCCATTATTACACCTTCTCGCTCGTGACCAACCGGAAGGAATACTTCAGTAACACGATGGCTGGCGACATACCCACCCTGCCTAAAGCTCAACCGGAGGGCAAGGGCGATATACGTACCCTGCCCATTGTGTTTCACCTTTTTGCACATCCCGGCTTGCCCCAAATTCATTTCGATGCCGAAACGGCATGCGAATGGATAGCCACCGCCAACGCCGTACTGGGCAATGCCGCCGCGACGCCCGGACTGGCCGACACCCGTGTGCGGTTGGAAGCCGCCCGGCAAGCACCCGACGGCACGAAGCTGGCAGAAGCTGGCATACACCGTAGTGGCGATGCGCCTATAATCTGTTTCGATGGGCGTGCGGATGCGTTGAATCTGGAGTATCCTGGCCTTTATTGGAATCCTGATGCCTACCTCAATGTTGTCATCATGCCTTTTGCGCTGACAGCCAACAACATATTCGGACACTATCCACAGTTTCCCGAAGGCTGCCAGCTCTCCGGTTGCCATACCGTGAATCAACCCACGCTGCCCCATGTCATCTACATCAACAGCTTGGTGGAACCCATACACGGGATTTCCTTTTTCCTGACCGGACTGGGCTATTACTTAGGACTTACGGAGGAACAGAGTGGCGGTGTCTACGGGCTCAACCCAGCGAAAAACACCCATTTAGGATGCACACCGCAGCAGGCGGAAAGAATCGACTATGCGCTGAAGCATGCTTGGAACACAGCCGGTTCAACTAAATAAACCACACGACCATGATATTGCGTACGGAGAGCATCGCCGGAATCATAACATTCCTTACCATGAGCTATATCCTTGCCGTGAATACTTCCATCTGCCCATCGGCAATAAAGGCGGCATTAGACCAAGAACAGACTTTGGTTGTCAGCAGCCGGTAATGATAAAACCGAATGAGCATGATAAAATCTCAATCAAAATAATAAGATGAACTGAAATGAAGAAATATTTACTTTATCTCACTTTCTGCCTCCTTTCATTGGCAGCCCTGTCATCCTGCAGCGATGACAACGAACCGACACCCGTTCCCGGGCCAGACCCCACGCCGAGCGGCTACTGCCTCATGTTCTACATGTCGGGTGGCGACAAAAAACATGACATTATTTTAATGGAGAGTGCCCGGCAAGCAGCAGCGGTATCGGATGAAAATATTACAGTTACCATACTGCATAAAAACTCCGGCAAAGGAGAAGGCGAAGCGCACAACGGCACGCACCGTTACACCGCGCAAAATGGCGTTTTGACCGAAGACCCGACATTCGATTCCGGTGAGGATTTTCCCATTACCGACCCCAAGGAACTGACGGATTTCATCCGCTGGTCGGCGGAGCAATACCCAAACCGCCACTATCTGCTTGTAATTGGCGGACACGGTAAAGCGTTTGTCCCATATGAAGATGAGGATGCTTCCGCACCTAAAACGCGGGCTACCCTCTATGATGACTACAATTATATGTCGTCAGCACAATTGGGAAATGCAATCCGCCAATCGGGCCAGAATCTTGACGCTCTGATATTCAACTCAAGCCAGCAAGGAAATATTGAAATGCTCGCGGAATGGGAAGGAACTGCTGATTATCTGTTAAGCTCTCCATTCACTCTTCCCGACTTTGGTTATGACTATGCCTCTCTTATCGGAGATTTGCAACAGGGGCGGTCTGTTGAGGAGGCTCTTGCCCGCACCGCCCACCGAGCCATCAATCTTTGGCAGGAATTTCACAACCAAGAAAAATGTGGAATGGTGACACAAGTTTCCCGAATCCGTGACCTCACTCCCCTATGGGAGACAATGCGGCAGATTATCGGTGCGATGAATAAATCCATAGAAGATAAAAACTTCACTACCGATGCCCCGGCCGTGTATGGACAACCCTATGGTCAAGGCTATGCAAGAGCGCTTGTCTCCAAATATGTCGGCGACAAGGATGATTTTTTTGAGTATCTGCGTCCATATTTCGCATTGGATATTGTGGGATTCTTTCATGCCGCTTATGTGCAAAGCGGAAACATGCGTCTCGCTCCATACATAAATCGTCTCGACGAGATTCTTGCCGACGTAATTGTTACACATCGACAGACTAACGGAAAGCATGATTTCATTTATCTTGTATTCAATGCCTTGTCATTTTATGATGAAGAGCTTGATTGGCAACTTTATCGTGAATGCCGTTTCGACAAGCTCACAGGTTGGAGTGAGTTCTACAATAATCTAAAAAATTTCGTCTATAATTCTGAGGAGAAGGGTGAGATTCTTACCCCGATTTCCGAACACATCGTAGGTAAATGGGAGGTTAAAGACGTGTTGATTAAGAAATTTCATGAATGGCTTCCCGCGTCATCAACGGATTCTCGCATAAAAAATATGGTGTTCAGGTCGAATGGCGAGATGTCGTTAATGACCGTTGGACAATTTGCAGCATTGAAAGGCCAATGGAGTATAAAGGACGGGAATAAGATTGATTGGAATGGAGGAGAATTTGAGATTTATCAACTTTCAGACAACGTATTGGAACTTGTCCGCGACATCGGCGGAAGTAAAGAAAAATTTCGACTTTCCCGTGTCGATGATTCAGAAAAGACTCTTGGTGAAAGAATGGTCGGTAAGTGGTCGCTGTCCAAACGCTATGAGAAAGTCAATAGCGAATGGAAGGAAGTAACGGAGAATCTCCCCTTGGAGTGCCGGTGCGAATACACAGAAGCAGGATTATTCAGCACTTATACCCGCTGGTCCTCTGAAGAATGGAAAAATGACGATATGCCATGGTGCTTCCATGAACAAACAGGAACCGTCTTATACTATTACTACAACTCGGAGGCACGACCTGAACCGAGATTTTTTCGGATAACGTTGGAAGACAACGACAATACAATGATTATGAACTATTCGGAAGACTTCAACCCGGAGTTGGAAGAACAGACAAGCACGGAGTACAAGGACGTGCTGGTAAGAGAGCACTGAAGATAAAATAAAAGACAAGGAATGAATATGAAGCAATTCAGATTTTTACCGTTAGCCGTGTCGCTGCTTGCATTCGCGGCTTGCGACAAGGAGGAGCCGGAGTCGGTTCCGATATTGGAGTTTTCCACAGACAAATTGTCGGCTGATGCTTCCGGTGGGATCCTGTCGGTGGACGTCAGGGCGGACGTGCCCTACGAAGTGGTGATGCCCCAAGAGGCAGATTGGTTGACACACGTCACTCCTGCACAAGAGGATGGACAGACCGGATCGTCTTCGGCTGTGTTCTCTTTTGAGGTGGGAAAGAATACGGCCGGCAGTGAGCGTACGGCGGCGGTAATCATCCGCTCGACAGTTGGCATGCTTGCCGACACGCTGGACATCTGTCAAAGCGGTCTGGCCGATGATGCCGACATCACGGCAGAGTTCGACCCCGGGTTCGCGGCCGTTCTTCAGGGGCGGGACTACATAAGCGATGCCCGCCGTATCACCCGTGCCGATGTGAAGGGCATCACGGAACTGAATGTGTGGAATGAGGGACTTGCCTCGCTGAAAGGCATCGAGTATTTCACCTCACTGACCCAGTTGCTATGCTTTGACAACCAACTGACCACCTTGGACGTGAGCAAAAACACCGCAATGACCGCGCTGGATTGCTCTGGAAACCCACTGACTGCCTTGGACGTGAGTAAAAACACCGCAATGACTGGGTTGTCGTGCGATAGAAACCAACTGACCTCCTTGGATGTAAGCAGAAATACCGCACTGACCAGGTTGTCGTGCTATGGAAACCAACTGACCTTCTTGGATATGAGCAAAAACACCGCACTGACCGCGCTGGATTGCTCTGAAAATCAACTGACCTCCTTGGATGTAAGCAAAAACACCGCACTGAAACGCTTGTTTTACCAAGGCAACCCGGGACAGGACGGCTATTTTGATGTGAAGATGCTAAGAGTATATCTAAGTTTGAGGTTACTGACCCGGGACAGGACGGCTATTTCGATGTGACGCGTTGGCCGGGAAGCACTTTGACAGCAAATCAGGAGTCGTGGGAGTACGATGGAGAGACGGTCACTGTGAGGTACATAGGAAATGAATAACAGCAATTTATAGAACCAACAAGATTTTTTCATACAAAATTTACCGAATACTGATTAATGATACCGGTGAAAGAATGAGACAGTTTATATATATTATGATGGCTATGGCACTACTGTCGTCATGCCAACAGAAAGGAGACAAGAATATGACAAGTGAAGAACTTATGCGGAAAGCCATCGTGCTTGCCGAAGAGAATGTGGTCAATGGCGGCGGTCCTTTCGGTGCTGTGATTGCACGCAACGGAGAGATCATAGCAACCGGAGTGAACCGGGTTACTGCCGGGCACGACCCCACCGCCCATGCCGAGGTTAGCGCCATCCGTGCAGCCTGCAAAAAACTGGGCACATTCGATTTGTCCGGTTGCGAGATATATACTTCATGTGAGCCTTGTCCTATGTGCCTGGGCGCAATCTATTGGGCGCATATCGACAAGATGTACTATGGCAACGACAAAGCCGATGCCAAGCGTATCGGTTTTGACGATTCATTCATTTATGAAGAAATCGCTCTTTCGCCAGAAAGCAGAAGACTGTCTTCAGAAAGGATGTTGAAGGACGAAGCAGCCAAGGCTTTTGATATGTGGATGAAGAAAGACGATAAAATAGAATATTAAACAATACATTGGTTACATAAAGAATAGACAGCATGAACAAATACTGGAATTATCTTATTGCCTGCCTCCTTTCATTGGCAACCTTGTCATCCTGTAGCGATGACAACAAACCGGCGCCCGACCCCGTGCTGACCCCCATCGCCAAGCACATCATCGGCAAGTGGAAATTGGTGGAACAAGTCATCAAAAAAGATGGCGAGTGGGTAGATGTTCCCTCGACCGGTACGTTTACCATTACGTTCCGACCGGACGGCACGCTGCCCGGAGTCTATATCACCTCTTCTGGCCGCTCAAACCTCTCGCAGTTCAACTGGGGCGACGTGAATGAGGAGGACCATACCATCACGATGGAGGACTCCAAATGCCGTATCTTAAATCTCACCGAGAACGAAATGGAGATTATAACTGCCCAGACCCCCGATGGAATGATTGAATCCAAAGAGATTTACCATCGCATCGACAACAAGCCGCAGACCATCGCCGAACGTTTGGTGGGACGCTGGACGCTCGCTCAACGCTACGAGAAGGTGAACGGCGAATGGGTGGAAATCACCGACAACCTGCCTGCCGAGCATTGGTGCGAATACACAGAAGCCGGCATCTACACCACCTACACCCGCTGGTCCAACGGCGAAGAGCAGCAGTCCGAGGATACGGAATGGATGATGTACGAACCGGAAGGTGTGATGGCACATGGAGACATGGTCGCTTGGAAATTTTCTTACTTCCGCCTCGCTCTCGAAGATAACTACACCCGCATGGTGATGAACTATGCCGAGAACTACGACCCCGATCTCGACGAACAGGTGAACACTGAGTATAAGGACATATTGATGAAAGTAAAATGATAAGCATTATGAAGAAGAATGTATTAACCCTCTTTTGTATTACTCTGCTGACCTTAGCAGGTTTCCCCTTATGCAGCAACAAAGAGAATAATGGGAAAGCCATCTGCAAACCCATCTCCGAAAACCTTCCCGGCAAGTGGACAATGACCAAGAGCTATGAGAAAAAGGATGGCGAGTGGAAAGAAGTGATCGAGCCGGAAGGCAGCGGCACAACCTATCTTTTCCGTACCGACGGTTCCATGATGTCCGCCGTTACCTACGCCAATCATGACACCTATCTGAGAACTCTGACTTGGGAGGCGGAAGATCATAAAAACACATTGAAAATCAATCACAAAGCATGTTCGGTGGAGTATGCCCTGATGCGTCTCACTGCCGATGAACTGGAATTCGGCTACGACAAGTCAACCGATATGACCACCGGTGCCACGCTGGAGGGAGAATTCAAATGGCTCTTCCGCCGCATAAACGACGGGCAGAAGAACTTTGCCGAACGCCTTGTGGGGCGCTGGCATTTCAGCAAGAGCTACGAAAAGAAAGAGGGCGAGTGGAAAGAGATCACCTACGGTATCCCTGATGAAGGGTGGTACGAATATACAGAGCAAGGCACTTTCATCGCCTACTCGCGCCAAGGCGACAACGAGCATACCACCGACCCGATGCAGTGGAAAGCGAATGCCGCCACCGACACAGTCTCCTACAAGCCCCTCGACAGCGACAAGGTGTCCCGAGTGCGCATCACCTTGGAGGATGACCGCACGATGTACGTGTTCTACTCCGTGAATTTCGACCCTGCTACAGGAGAAATGCGCGAGGGTGAGTATAGAGACCTCCTTTTGAAAGACTAACTAAAAAAACATCAGCAGATATGAAAACAATCAGACACTGTCTTTTGCTGTTACCGGCTCTCATCGGACTGGCGGTTATTGCCACATCCTGTCATGACAGCGACGCGCCCGAAGATCCCATCCTGCGGCCCTTGGAACAGCAAATCCAAGGCGTATGGCAGGAATGGAAAAGTTACGAGGTGAAAGATGGCAAGTATATTGAAACGCCAAACCCCGAAGGCTACATGCTGGAGCATGACCTGCGGCCCGGCGGTGAAATGATAATCAGTTACAGCTTCTGGTATTCGACCATCTATGCTGGTACATGGTCGGTAAACGAAAAAGAAGACCTGCTTATCCGGGATAATTTCTCCGTTCGCATTTATCGACTGACCGCCAATGAAATGGAAGTGGGTGCTAATACATCTTATAATGTCGAGACGGGAGAGACAATGCACGGCGAATTCCGCTGGATTCTCCGTCGCTTCGACCGTCTGCATGACACATACGCCACAAGACTGTTGGGCAAGTGGAAACTCCTTCACCGTTATGAAATAAAGGATAAGCAGTGGGTAGAGATTCCTTTGGGAGCGGACGATGAAGGATGGCGTGAATTCCGCGATACAGGCACGAGCACCTACTACGAACGTATAGGCGGAAAGGAATTACGTATCGATTATGACTACTGGGGAGCCAGAGATTACATAGGTTGGGAGAATGTATTCCAATCTTATGAAGGCATCGACGGAGAACCATACAATGACTACAGTGCCTTCACCTTAAACCCGGACGGCACTCTCACAGCCTATACGCTCGACTTCTTCGATGCCGGTGGCGAAGGTGTGGCTGACGTTGGACGCAAGGAAGTACTGGTGCGCGAATAAATCGGGTAAAGCAGTTTTTACAATATTAAAACATTGTAAACTATAAACAATTAATAAACAATCAATTAAAAAAAACAACTTGTTATGGTAAAGAAAATTTTAACGACCATGTTTGCTTCAGTGATGGCAATGCTCGCTTTCACTGCTTGCAGCAACGACGATGAGCCACAAGGACCGTCTGGAGAAAAAATGTTGGAGAATATCGACAAGATAATGGTCGACCAGGCTGATGCCGGAAATCTCTATCAGAAAAAGGATGATGCTCGGTTTATATTGGTAGCAGACTCAAAGGAGGCTGCCCATGGAGTGTGTGAGCAGTTCATTCTCGATCAGTGGGACGGAAAGCAACGCACTGTCAAACTCCCTGACAACTGCGGCAGAATCTCACTCACACCCGGTTCGGACGAAAGTATCTTTTACACTGTTTCGTTCAATGCTCTCAAGAATTTCAAAGAACCGGACATGACAGTCGTAATTGTTCCGGAGGAATACATGGACGGGGATAATCTTGCTATAGACCAATACTTCCCGGCAAGATGGACTGTAAAATGTCCCAATTGTGGTCATAAGTGGAAAACATTTGCATCCAGACCATATACATGTTCGAAATGTAAGCATAAGTTTGATTAGTATGCACAATACTTTCCGCGCTATCTTGGCTATGACAACGTTCCTGGCAACAGGAGCGTTGTCATCCTGTAATCATGCCGATGAGTTGGAGCCGGAATCTCCGGCACCACAGATTGTTTTTCTCTTCTCTCCGGGAGGACTGGGCGACATGAGTTACAATGACTGTATCCTTGAGGGTGTTCAGAAGTTCAAGATGGAAAATGCGGATATAGACATCTATATCTACTCCCCGGAATCCCTGCAAGAGGCGGAGAGAATTTTTGCGGACTGGCTTGAACGTCCCCAAAGCAGCATACCCGTGCTTTTTGTATTGGGTAGCAGTGATTATGAGCCAATGGCGGAACTTCATCTGGCAGAGCACGACTTGACATCCAACAAAAGTATTCTGCTTTTTGAAAGCCGGAAACAGTATAAGGACGAGAACATCCATACCTTCCAGATTTCGATGTTCGGGGCTTCATACCTTGCAGGAGTATGTGCCAGACAATCTTCTGAGGCGGCACCTCTGGTGCTGCTTGCCAATAATACCGACAGCCCCATCCACATAGCCAAGGACGGCTTTGTTGCCGGCTATGGCAGTGGCTGCGATGTGGAGTATCTGGCGGATGATTGGACGGGATACGTGTCGGCTTCGCTCGCTTACCGGAAGATGAGTGACTGGGCGGTTGATTACGACTTCATCTTTCCTGTGGCAGGCGGCTCCAATGCCGGCATATACCGTTACTCCCGGGAATTTGAAGATTCACCGTACCTTGCAGGTATGGACATCGACCAGTCAAGTCTCTCCAACCGGATTACGGGTTCGGTCATTAAACATATTGACCAATTGATTTACAAGTATCTGACGGAATGGGTCGTCACTGGAAGTATGCCGGAAAATCAACTTTACGGTCTTGAAAGCGGGTATACCGACTGGATGGTCGCTCCCCGCTATGAAGCTGTCTTTAACAGCCTTGTCATCGATAATCGGCAGGCTGCTATAAATATGGAAAATGAGTATTACGAAACAACAGGCATATAGTGCCGGCCTAAAAACCAATAGTATGAAACGAATATCCAATCTGACACATAATATTTATGTGCTGCTAATAAGCCTACTTGTGATATCTGCCATGACCGGATGCCGTGGGGCTGTAGCAAATGACCAAGCGTCCGGTTACGAGGGGTATATTGTAGATATTGAAAACAAAACGGTCTATGCCGGGCGAATCAATGTGAGTGAAGGGAAGATTGAATCAATAGACAGGACAGAGTCGGTGCCTGAAAACGCTCCTTACTACCTCCCGGGGCTCACAGACTCACATATTCATATCGAGAGTTCAATGCTTACACCTGTCAATTTCTCGAAAGTCGCGGTCAGCCACGGCGTAGTCAACTCCGTTTCCGACCCTCACGAAATAGCCAATGTTCTTGGGGTTGATGGAATTGACTTCATGGTGGAAAATGCGAAGTCAACACGATTCAACTGTTATTTCGGATTGCCATCGTGTATCCCCTCCTCTCACCTCGAAACAGCGGGTGCGGTAATTGATGCTGCCATGACTTCCGAACTGATCAAGCGGGACGATATGTGGTATCTGGCCGAGATGATGAACTATCCCGGAATAATAAATGGAGATCCGGAAGTAGTCGGGAAAGTCAAGGCCGCTCTTGCAGCCGGCAAAGTCGTAGATGGTCATGCTCCCGGAGTGTTGGGCGAAACCCTTGCCAAATATATCGGAGCAGGCATTTCAACCGACCATGAATGTTCCACAATGCAGGAGGCTGAAGAGAGAATAAGTCTCGGTGCGAAAATTATAGTGAGGGAAGGAAGCGCGGCACGAAATTTCGATGCCCTCTCAGATGTTTTGAATAACCATCCCGAAGCAGTGATGCTATGTTCGGACGACAAGCATCCTGATGACCTCATCGAAGGTCATATAGACGCGTTGGTACGTCGGGGGCTTGCTAAAGGAATTCCTGTCTGGAATATGCTTCAGGCCGCCTGCATTAACCCCGTCGACCATTATAAACTTCCTTCAGGGCTGATGAGGGTTGGCGATAAGGCCACTTTTATAGCAGTTGACAATCTCAATGACTTCAATGTGCTCGCAACAGTCATCGACGGGTACAAAGTGTATGACCACAATTCGGGGGTGGACGACAACAAACTCATAATCTCGCAGCCCTCAAAGGAATATCCCAATAATTTTAACGCCAAGCCTATAACTGAACAGGATATAGCCTGTGAAATCGCCGAGGACAATGTCCACGTAATAGAAGCCATAGACGGTGAATTATTTACCCGTTGCCTGACTATGCCATATTGCGACCTCGAGAAAAACGGAGTACAGAAAATCATGGTCTATAATCGCTATGGTAACGGCACTCCTCAAGTGGCATTCATCAAGGGTTTCGATCTGAAGAATGGTGCCATGGCGGCTTCGATTGCCCACGATAGCCACAACATTGTTGCAATAGGCGATAACGACAAAGACATAGTCACCCTCGTCAACGCGCTTATCAAAGCAAAAGGAGGAGTCGGTGTGATTGAGAACGGAAAAGTCGAATTACTTCAACTACCCATTGCCGGTCTTATGACCGATAAGCCGGCCGAAGAAGTTGCCGACCTTTATGCCGTGCTTGACGACAAGACAAAGAATCTTGGGTGCAAACTTCGTTCCCCGTTTATCACCATGGCATTTATGGCACTCCCCGTAATCCCGGAACTTAAGATTACCGATAAAGGGCTGGTGGATGTAAATGCCTTTGAGTTTACTACTGTCGAAGTCAAATAGCTACATGTAGCTTGACAATCTGATGTCCAAGCAATGGCAATCAATAAACATGGAATGTGATGAAGCTGTCAGTATATAAAATAATGGTGTTTTTGTCCGTAGTTGTCCTCTGGAGCTGTTCGGACGATGAACCTTCATATTCTCTCGACAACAAGCAGTGGACAGAGAAGGTTGTTGCCGTGGTGCTTCCCATGGAGAAAGGGCTTGATGTACATTGGAAAAGGACATTGGAACTATTTACAACCAACTTTAAGCGTGCATTCAAAAACCACGAAGCAGGTATAAGGTTAAAGTTTGAATACTACGATGAGGCAACGGCCGAAGTGGGGGAACTTGCCCAATCGCTGGCCTTCAACGATGAGGTGTATGCCGTAATCGGCGGTCTGTATTCTTCCAACGCGGCAATCCTCGCGGCGGAACTGGCTATTGTGGGCAAAACATTCTTCACTCTCGCCACTGCCGAACAACTGGTTCGCGCATACGCGTCGACAGGCTATCTTTGGGCGATGACCGAGACCGACATTACGCAATGTGAGGTGCTTCTATCCAAGGTGGTTAACTATGAGGGCAAAAGCGTGGCACTTTTGGTCAAAGAGAACGACAATTACGGACAAACGTTTATTGACTGGTTCGCATTTCAAGCACGTGAACTGGGTTTGGAAAACATGGGATGCTACGCTTACAATTCTGAAAATATAGCCGATGTGTCCCGCCATGCCATGCAGTCAGGTGCAGAGTATGTGATATGTATCCCCTCTGAAATAGAAGAAATAGAGCCGATGCTTGAAGCCAATAAAGCACAAAGCCTGAACGGGCGCAGTGTACCGCGGATGTTGTTTTCGGATACTGCCTACGGCGTGGATGTTCTCAATATGCACGGTGATGCAACCGAAGGTATAGAGGGAGTAGCCTTTGGTGCCGACCCTGAGTCGGGGTTTGACGTGAGTTACAAGACGTTTTTCAATGCCACACCTACTGTTGGTGAGTCTCAGCTCTACGATGCCGCTATGCTCATCGGCTATGCCGCATGGTACCGGCACTTCAATCCGGAATTGTCGTTGCAGAAATCACTTAGAGCCGTTGTTTCGGGTGAAGGCTTGAACATGGGCAGCTGGACAGGTGAGGATATGGGGCTTGTGGTGGATGCGCTCGCTGCCGGAAAGTCGCCATATGTCCGTGGAGCGTCAGGACATTTAAGGTTTGATGCAAAGGTATTTACCAATGTACTTGCCACCACCTACTATAATTTCAAGGTTTACAACGGACAGTACATCATCCTTGACTATAACACCAGCGACGGAGGGAACCGCACGGATGCGACACTTGCCGGCTGGAACTGGAAAGCCTCGCAGATGCAGAATTTCAACAATTCAGGGGAATTCAATTATCCTGCACATACCGGCAACTGGGCACTCCTTGTCGCTTCCTCCAAGGAATGGACCAATTACCGCCATCAGGCAGATGTGCTCGCTATCTACCAGCAGCTCAAACAGGCCGGATATACCGACGACCGCATCATTCTCATTGTCGAGGACGACATAGCCGGTAATGTCTCAAACCCCAACAAAGGAGTCATACAGGTGACTGTCGGGGGAAACAATGTATATGAGAATGTAGAGATTGATTATCGTATGTCATCGTTGAAGGCAAAAGATATACTTGCCATTCTCAGTGGCGAAAAAAGCGAAAAACTGCCCACGGTAATCGAATCTACTGAAAACGACAACCTGTTCGTTTTCTGGAGCGGACACGGTGTACCGGGAGCCATGTGCTGGGATGAGGAGTCTTACGCCATGACAGGCGATAAACTGTCTTCTGTTTTTGAGGATATGAACCGCAAAAGGCGTTACCGCAAACTTCTCATGATGGTGGAGGCTTGTTTTTCTGGCGGTGTGATGAAGCAGTGCGAGGGCATCCCCGGGATGCTGTTCGTCACTGCGGCCAACGGCGACGAAACATCCAAGGCTGATGTCTTCAACTCAGAGATGAAAGTGTGGATGAGCAACCGTTTCACCTCCACCTTTATCGAACAAATAACCGATAACAAGGAGGTGGCTATGCGCGACCTCTATTACCGGCTGTTCATCAATACTGTCGGAAGCCATGTTATGGTGTATAATGCTGAAAACTATGGCAATCTTTATTCAACCAATATATCAGAATTTATAAATTTCAAAAACAACAAATCAAAATGAAAAGTTCAATCAAAAAAATGTCAGCACTGCTGACGATGATGGCTGTCGCCATCCTTACTTTCACCTTCACCGCTTGCAGCAACGAAGACGATCCTGTGACGGAAGTGACTTACACATACGGCTTCTCCAGCATGTCGGCCTCACATCCCGACTTTCTCGTAGAGATGGGGAAAATAGAGAACGCCTTCAAGTCAGCCCTCGGTATCACCGGCAAGCCCTTCACCAAGAAAGGTACGATGGAAGAATGTGACAAACAGGTTTACGAGGCTTGCCGGAAAGCATTCGATTCGCTCAAAGGCGAGGCCTGGCAAGGGAATTACACCTTCCAGGTTACGAACGCAGGAACAGGCAAGGTGGTATGCACGGCTACATTCCGTGCCGACAACGAAAACTTTATATAATTTTGTTAACATGACTAACAATGAGATGTAACATTATGAAACAAGTAAGAAAAAGACTATTGTTCTTGTTCCTTGTCTGTTCAACAATTGGAACACTAAATACAGGTTGCAGTGACAAGGCGACATCCAAATCTGATAATACGATCCTGCGCCCCATAGCCAAACACATCACCGGCAAATGGAACATGGAGAAGAGCCAAAAGAAACAGGACGGCAAGTGGGTGGAAGACCCCATCCCCGAAGGTGAGGGACACACCTATACCATGCGCACGGATGGCACGGCACTGAGTGCGTTTACCGCTCCGAATGGCTATACGAAGCTCAATCAGGGCGAATGGAAAGTGGACGAAGCGACGGGCAGACTGACGCTCGGTACGATGACCGTCGATGTGCTCAGTCTGGACGCGACATCGCTTGTCATGGGGCACGACGAAGCCCGCGACTCGGAAACGGGCGAATTGATGCAGGGAGAGTTCCGATGGACGTTCGCCCGCATGGACGAAAGCCCAAAAACACTGGCTGAACAGTTGGTGGGCAAATGGATTCTCTCCAAAAGCTACGCGAAGAAAAACGGCGAGTGGGTGGAAAATTCCAACGGACTGCCCGACGAGGGCTGGCACCTGTACCGCGCGAACGGTACCTTTACCGCCTATTCACGTACCGGCGAACATGAATTTACGAGCGACACGAACTGGGTAGTGAACTGCACCACCGGAACTGTTCGCTGGACGGCAGAATCCGGGCAAAGCTCCACGGCAGACGTAGTTATCGAAGCCGACGGCACGCTCTCCGTGTTCTATGGCAACAGTTTCGACCCCGTGACGGGACAGAGCGTTGCGGGCGAGTTCAAAGACGTGATGGTACGCGCACAGGAATAAACCCCGGCCACCCCGTGCGGCAGGCGTTAAGCACGGAGAATTACCTATAATATAAGGTGCATCGGGCGGGGTCGCACCCGCCGGTGGCACGAACTGAAAGACAGGATATATAAATTGAAATTACTATATAGAGTATGAAAAGAGAACATTATTTACGGCGTATGCTCTCAGGCGGCTTGCT
>OCQZ01000208.1_pt1 | contig 17815 bp, 14 predicted proteins | sample 1538921 | NCBI WGS metagenome assembly OCQZ01 (sample SAMN03418269, study PRJEB22391) | human gut metagenome | biome: human-gut; feature: organic feature; material: feces | host: Homo sapiens | place: Tanzania | collected 2013-01 | reverse complement strand
TACCAGATTTTGACCAGCTCCATTAAGCTTTTCTGTTACTCCCGGCAACATGCAGGAGTTCGGATTCATCCAGGCAACCGGAAAGACGAAGGAGGAATTCTGGGATAAAAACCGGAAGCTTGCCGTGGGCAAGGATGCCAACGGCATCCTCACCTATATGTACATGATGCTGGATGAAGCGAAGAAGAACCATATCTCACTCACCCGCGAATCCTTTCAGAGCTTCGGCAGGAATGTGGAACTCTTCCGTGGCGTGAAGCAATGGTTCTCGTTCATCAATGAATATGGTGCAAGCATCGGATTGGAGATCAAGCACTACATCAACTCCTCGGGATTGAAGGAGATGATAGAGGGCACACCCATCGCTCAGGAATTCGAGAACATCTATGCCTGCTCGTTTCTCTATAATGAGGATGGCATCGCCTACTGGCCAGCCGTAGCCGTGGATTATACCACGAAGACGCAGTTCCTCTTCAAGATCAACAAGGGCATCCGTCAGGTGAGCGACAACAGCAGGGTGAACCAGTATATTCCTGATAACAAGCGCCCTATCCCCTTTCCGCGAATGATCTATTTCGGGGATGGAGAAACCGATGTGCCCTGCATGAAGATGGTGAAGGAGCACGGCGGTCATTCCATTGCCGTATATGATACACCCCAGAAGGAAGCAATGGCTTGCCAGCTGGTAAAGGAGGGACGAGTGAACTTCATGTGCACGGCAAACTACAGCAAGGGAAGCGTGATGAATATCATCGTGAAGCGAATACTGGATAAGATCAAGGCGGATTTCGAATTCGACAGATTGATAGAGGTGAACCAGAAGAAGGCGTGGAAGTAGAGGCGGAAATATAGGTGAAACGCTGAAACGCAGGAAAGAAAAAGAAAGAAAATATAACATCAATAAATAATTAATGGGAAGAAACAAATACTCAGCAGGAGAAATCAAGGAAATCGGAAAGTTGCTGCGCCTGAAGAATGCCGGCAACCGTTTGCAACAGAAATTGATACGCCACGACCTTCGCGTGGATTATGAATTCAACATCTCTGACTTCAATGAGCCGGGCAAGGCTTTCGGCGAGGAGGAACTGCAGGATGCCATCAAGCGTGGCGCCATCCAGATTCTCGACGATGCCACTATCGAAGCCATGAAGGCGAAACGTGCTAGAGACAAGGCACGCGATGAGGCAGAGAAGCAGAAGGATGCCATCGCCAGCGGTGAGCAAACCGACTGGCAGGAGGCAATGAAGGAGTGGAACGAATGGGAAAATTCTAAAGAAAAATAGAAACAGAAAAAAATATATTATGGCTAAAGTATTAATCAAGACTTCAGAGGGCGACATCAAGGTGCGCCTCTACGACGAGACTCCTCAGCATCGTGACAACTTCTTGAAGTTGGCGAAGGAGGGATATTTCGATGGCACAATCTTCCACCGTGTCATCAAGGATTTCATGATTCAGGGCGGCGACCCTGACAGCAAGGACGCTCCCAAGGGCAAGATGCTGGGCACGGGCGGACCTGATTACACCATCCCTGCCGAGTTTGTTTATCCACAGCTCTTCCACAAGCGCGGTGCCTTGAGCGCTGCCCGTTTGGGAGATGAAGTGAACCCGGAGCGTGAGAGCAGCGGCAGCCAGTTCTATATCGTCTGGGGAAAGACCTACAAGCAGAACGAGCTGAAGCAGATGGAGAAGCAGATGGGCATGCAGATGGAGCAGAACATCTTCAACCAGCTTGCCAAGGAGCACCATGATGAGATTATGAACTTCCGCCGCAACCGCGACCGCGAGGGCTTGATGAAGCTGCAGGATGAACTGGTGGATGAAACCAAGAAGCGCTGCAAGGAGCAGGGTTACCCTAAGTTTACCGAGGAGCAGCAGAAGGCTTACACCGAGGTGGGCGGCACCCCATTCCTCGACAACCAATACACCGTTTTCGGCGAGGTAGAGGAAGGCCTTGACGTAGTGGAGAAGATCCAGAACTGCGAAACCATGCGTGGTGACCGCCCTAAGGAGGATATCAGCATGGAGATCTCCGTTATAGAAGAATAAAAGACATTTCTCGCAGTTCTTTCTACAAAACTGCGAGAAATTTTAATTCAGTATCAACAACTATTCATTCGTATTAAATAAAAAACAAACAAATCAAAATGAAAAAGATTCACGGAAAAATGATGAAGGGCATCACGGTCAGAAGCCTGATGATGCTCCTGGCATTGGCAGGTTCTAACTACTGCCATGCTCAGCAAGCCACCATCGTGGTTAGCAATCCAACTTCCGCATCACGCACGGAGCTTATCTCTCTCTGCATGAGCGAGGTGAAGGCGAAGCTGGGCAATGCCACCCCCAAGAAGGGAGAGGCTTATATCGTAAAGAACAAGCGAGGACAGCAGATTGGCTCGCAGATTACCCACGATGGCCTTCTGCTCATAGATGCCAGCGTGCGCCCTCACGGCTCTGCCACTTACTACGTGAGCATCGGCAAGCCTTACCAGCAGAAGGTTTATGCCACCGGCGCTCTCTATAAGATAAGAAAAGACGATATCGCATGGGAAAACGACCGTTGCGCCTACCGCGTATATGGTCCTGCCCTGCAGAAGACGGGCGAACGCTCCTTCGGCACCGACATCTGGGTGAAGAACACTCCTGATACCGTGGTTTACGAGCGATACATCAAGGATATGAACGGAAATATCAAGGGCGATAAGATTGATGCCAAGGTGAGAGCCTTGCAGAAGCAGGAGAAGGCAGAGAAGAATACAGCAAAGGCAGCTGCTCTTGCCAAGCAAATCAAGGCTCTTCAGGCAGAATCACGAGAGACGGACATTCTCTCCTCCTTCCATCTCGATCATGGCAACGGATTGGATCCTTATCGTGTGGGCGCTACCCTGGGATTGGGTGCACCAAGCCTGATGGTGGGCAAGAACCAGGTTCTGCCTTACTGCTACAAGGATTACAAGATATTGGATAACGGTCCGCTCCGCTTCACCGTAGAACTGACTTACAACCCATCTCCCGTAGGCGATATGAAGAACGTGGTGGAGCACCGCATCATCTCGCTCGACAAGGGCAGCAACTTCAACAAGATGACCGTATGGTATGACGGCTTGACCACTCCTACCGATTTCGCCACCGGTTTCCCAATCCACGAGGAGGATACGGAGACGAAGACCTTCGCCAAGGATTACGTAAGCTATGCCGACCCTACTGATAACGTAGAGGTGAACAATTCCCAGGTATATGTGGGCGTACTCTTCCCAGAAGGCATCGACCACACCTACTACCAGCTCTTCGACAAGAAGCACGATGGTGCCACCGGCCATGCCCTCGGCTTGAAGCGTGGTTTGAAGAACCAGGAGAAGTACAGCTATTACTTCGGTGCTGCATGGAGCAAATATGATGTAAGGAGCTATGCCGAATGGCAGATTCGCATCAAGGATTACCTGGATGCATTGAAGAATCCTCTCCAGGTTGAGGTGAAATAGAAACTTCGAATACAACATTTTTATCTCACTAGGAAATATGAGTTTCTTCACAGTGTAAATGTTTGTAATCCACAGAGAAAGTTATGTTCCGCAGTGTTGAACTTAAGTTCAGCACTGCGGAATACAAGTTCAGCACTTCTGAACATAGGTTCAAAAGTGCTGAATATAGTTTTAAATTAAGAGTACAAGAAATACTCGTTCTTCTAAAATCTTAAATCATTTATTGCTATCAATCTTACTTCGTCATCTCGAAGCCAATGCGCACGCCATCGTAGTTATCCACAATGCTGCTCACGGCACTCATCGTAGTGCTGCCGGTAAGATTCAGCTTGCTCAGGGTCTTGATCAGGGTGAGCAGCTTCTTCTGCTCGAAGAGCAGGCTGATGCCATTGGTAGTGCGGGTGGCAAAACCCGAAGCACTCAACAGCAAACCCTTCAGCTGGATGGCATGCGTCTTCTCATCGAAGGTATAGGTGCCGTTCCATGACTTGCCGTCGATCTCGGCAGCAAAGGTGCCATCGGTCTTGAAGGTAAAGTAGGTATTGCTCTTGCTGAAGCCGAACTTGGTGTAGTACTTGCTCAGATCCTCCTCTATCTTGTTGGCAGCAATCTCGCCGCCAGCCTTTGCCAGCAGGTTCTCTGAGGTGAAAGCGCAACCCGGCTTGCTGTACTTCCAGGTGTGGGCGCAGAGATCTGCCTGCGAGAAGGTGGCAGAACCAATCACATTGTTCAGAATGCCACTGATGATGCTGCTGCCGGTAGAGCTGCTGCCGGTAGTAGTGCCGCCACCCAGCAAACCGCCTAATACGCCTGCCACTACGCTTCCTGCAGAATAACCGCTATTGGTGGTAGCCGAAGTAGAAGTAGATGTGGTAGGAGCAGATGCCGCAGCTGAAGATGTTGTTGTTGTGGCAGAAGATGTTGCAGAAGATGAAGAAGTGGTCTTCTTGACTGTTGTCTTCTTGGTAGTTGTTTTCTTCTTCGATGTCTTTTTAGTTGTTTTCTTCACAGGCATCAATTCAGAAAGTGATGCCTCCTGAACAGCTTCATTCATTGCGCATACATTGCTGCCGGAAGTGCAGGCAAGCACCAGGGCAGCCATTAAAAATACCTTTTTCATTTTTTACTTTCTATTTATTATAAATTGTAACTTTCGTTTTAAAAATGCATCCTGCTTATATGATGCAGCGTTTTCTTTTTCGCTGCAAAGTTCGCACTTTTTTCGCAAATAACAAAGAAAAATTGCTTATTTCATCATTATTTGTTATTTCCTTAGACGAAAGAGGCGTCAAAAGGTTCAAATATCGTTCAGAGAAAGGTATAAATGTTTCATCTTTTTGACATATATCAAAAAAGAACGATTATTAGCATAAATTTCTCAAAAAGTGTACCCGAATATGATAAGAAAGCCCTATCTTTGCACCGTTAACAAATCACAATAGGTTATGAATGATTTAATTAAGGTCAACACAATGAGTGAGAATATGGCATTGAACAAGTGCCAGGAAATTCTCAACGAGCGCCGTGAAGCTCTTGCTTCTAAGGCGAAGAAGAACGACTAAGGGTAACTTTCGCAAGAGAGTGCTCTTGAGGAAAATTACGTAAGAGAGAAAGGAAATTACGTAAAAAGATTATTTTCAGAATGACTCTTTGATACCACAAAGAGAAAAAAAGGCAAAAAGTCCCGTTGGCGAGTAAAATCGTTCAACGGGACTTTTTTGTTTTTATGCTGATCGGGATGATATCCCGAGAATGAAGCTCTATCAGCGTTTCATTCTCAGGGAAGTATTATTCCTTACTCTTCTCAGCCTTCATGATCACCTCGACGTGGTTGCCGCTCTTCATGAGTACATTCTTGAGGAAGTCGGAAATCTGTTCGCCACGGAGGTTCTTCACAAACTCCTTATAGCCGGTATGGTTATCGAAACCGAGACCTGTATAGTTGGCAAGAACGCCGAGCCAGTAGCCATTGTTCTTCTCATCTACGCCTGCCTGCTTCAGCATGATCTCCTTCACCTTCTGCAAGTCGGCAGCATCTACCTGCTTCTCTACCTCTTCTACACCCTTGAAGAAATAGGTGATGGCGGTATCGGCCTTCTCCGGATTCAAGCCGGCATTGGCGGTGATGCTGATGGATGCCTTGTCGTCGAAATCGCGGAGCATGCCGAAGGTGGCTCCTGCATGGTAAGCTGCACTCAACTGCTCGCGGATGGTGCGCAGATACTGCATCTCCAGCAGGCGTGAGGTTACATCTGCCAGTACCATATTCTGCATAGAGAATGGCAACTTGGTGCTCCAGATCTCTGATGCCTGGGTTTGAGGATTAGACATCGCCTTGGTAAAGTTGTTCTTCACCTCGCCCTTGGCGTATGGAATCTCCTTGTTCTTCAGCTTGAAGCCATTGTTTGGCAAGCTGGCGATATACTGCTCGATGAGCGGGAGGAGAGTCTTCTCATCGTAGTTGCCCACGAAGTAGAAGGTGAAATCCTTGGCATTGCCGTAATACTCCTTGGCAAGAGTCATCAGGCGATCGTAGTTGATGGCCTTGATCTCATCAGAAGTAGGAATGCGGCCAATCTTGCTGCCCAGATAAAGGGTGCTCTGCAATGAATCCTGATATACCATGTTAGGATTGTTGCTCTGGTTGGCCAATAAAGTAGCAAAGGTATTCTGAAGATTCTTGAACGACTTCTCATCCTTGCTCAATGCTGTCATCTTGAGATAGATGAGCTGCATCAGGGTCTCCACGTCCTTAGGAGTAGAATTACCGGAAAGGCCATGGCTGTAAGGATTGATGGAGAATCCTACACCTGCCTGCTTGCCTGCGAGCGCCTTTTCAAGCTCGGTGCTTGAGAAATTGCCCAAACCGCTGGCACCCCAAGCCTCGGTCATCAGCATGATGCTAGGGTAATCGCTCTTCTCGAGAGCTGAGTAACCCACCTTGGCATTGGCAGAGAAGAGAATCTCATTATCCTTGAAATCGGTCTTCTTCAATACCACCTTGGCACCATTGGAAAGAGTAAGCTGTTTGTAACCCAACTGCTTGTTCTCTACGGTCTTCTTGATCTTGCCTGGCTTAGGCAACTGAGCCATCAACGGCTCCTGCTTCACGTTGTCCACGTATGCCTCCAGCTTCTCAGAGCGCACCTGCTTCACTACGTCGGCAAGCTCCTTCTCGGTAGGATAAACGGCACCCTCTGCCTCGCGCATCAGCACCATCGATACCAGGTTGGTATCGCTCTGGCAAACCAGCTGCTTGGCATAGGCATTGATGGCCTCTAATGGAAGCTGAGGTACTACCATCTTGTAGATCTGACTCTCGTCCTCTACCGATGGGATTGGCTCGTTGGAGATGAAGTTATCCACATACTGGGTGGTAAACTGCTCGTTCTTCATCTTATCCTTGTTGGCAAGCGTCTTATCTACCCGGCTCAGGAACTCCTCCTTGGCACGCTGATACTCAGTGGCAGTGAATCCGAAGTCGTGCATGCGCTTTGCCTCGCGCAATACGGCAGCATAAGCTTCCTTTACCTTACCCGGCTTTGCCACACCGATAAGGCTGAAGGCACCCTTGGTAGAAGAGAGCAGGAAGTCGCCGTCGTCGGCACCTGCCTGAAGGAATGGGCAGTCAGCTTCCTGGGCAATCTCGGCATAGCGTGCACCCAGCATAGAGGTAACCACATTGTCCATGTATCCCTTCATGAGATAGCTCATGTCGCCCTTCATCGCATTAGGAATGGCTGGATGCTTCATGAAGATATTGAAGATATCATACTGCTGCTCCTTGTCCTTGTCGATTACGTAGATGGCTGTATCATTATCGGCTACTTCCACCGGCTCTATCTTAGCGGCATCGGCAGGCACCTTGATGCCCGAGAAGAGCTCCTTGATCTTGTTCTCGATATGGTTGACATCTACATCACCTACGACGATGATTGCCTGATTGTCTGGGCGATACCACTTGCGGTAGTAAGCACGCAGGGTTTCCGGCTTGCAGCCGTCGATGACGCTCATCAATCCGATAGGGAAACGGTAGCCGTACTTGTTGTTCTGATAGAGCTTTGGCAATGAGCGCTCTATCATGCGCTGCTGACCCACGATGCGCATACGGTACTCATTGTGTACCACGTCGCGCTCGTCATTGATGGCTTCCTCGGTAAGAGAGATACCGTTGCTCCAATCCTTGAGGATGAGCATGCATGAATCTACGGCTGTAGGGCGGGTAGTAGGTACATCGGTGAAGTAATATACGGTTTTTTCTACGCTGGTATAGGCATTGAGATTTCTGCCATACTCCACGCCGATGCTCTGCAGGTAATCCTGGAGGGAGTTACCCTTGAAGTGATCGGTACCGTTGAAGGCGAGGTGCTCAAGGAGGTGAGCCAAACCGCGCTGATCATCGTTCTCATTGATAGAACCCACTTTCTGGGCGATGTAGAAGCTGGCTACATGCTCAGGATAACTGTTGTGACGAATGTAGTAAGTCAATCCATTGTCGAGATGACCAATCTTCACATTCTTATCCACAGGAATGGCTGGCATCTGTGCCATCGCACTTCCCACAGATAAACACAGCAGAAACGCTGCAAAAATCTTTCTTAGTTTCATCTGCTATTGATTTAAAAAATTACTTGTTCAGATATTACGCTTGCAAAATTAAGCAAAATAAAAAAGATTTGCAAGCATTTGGAAGATTATCTTCCCAATACCTGCAAATCTTAACATAAAACTAACATTGGAAGCTTTTCATCCACGAACCGCGGTAAAGTCGGATGAGGAAAAGCGTGCCTCTGAGGGTAAGCTCCGTAGCCATCGCTATCCAGACACCCTCCAAGCCATAGCTCTTGGAAAGGGCGTAAGCCAGGGTGAGGCGCACCAGCCACATGGTACCCAGATTGATGGCGGCTGGCTTCCGGGTATCGCCCGCTCCCACGCAGACACAATAGGTTACGATGCTCGCTGCAAAGAAAGGCTCGGCAAACGCCTCGATGCGAAGGCAGGTAGTACCCAACTCGCGGATGCTCTCCACCGGCGACAGCACACCTATCATCTCGGGGGCAAAGACATACATCACTACTCCCATCAATGCCATCACGCACATACCCAATCCCACCGTCATATAGGCGAAATTGCGGCAGAGATCGGTACGACCGGCACCATGCGTCTGACCCACCAGGGTGGTGGCGGCATCACCGATACCATAACCCGGCATATAGCAGAGGCTCTCGGCGGTGATGGCAAACGAGTGGGCAGCAATGGCGATATTGCCCAATGGTGCCACAATCATGGTGCTCACTATCTGCGCACCGCTCATCAGGACATTCTGTATGGCTATCGGGATGCTGATCTTGCAGGCATGGTGCAGGTACTCCTTTACCCACCGGAAAGGTTCCTTGTCCTGACGCAGATTGAGAATCCGGTTCCGGCATGCCGTGAGATAGAGATTAGGCAGCGAGATACAGATATAGGCAAGTGCCGTTCCGCAGGCAGCTCCCACCACACCCATCTTCATGACGTAGATGAAGAGGTAATTGAAAACCACATCGCAGATACATATCAGCACCGCCATCACGCTAGGGGTATGCATGTTGCCTGCCGACTTGAACATCATCTCGGAGATATGATACAGGAATACGAAGGGCAACGCCAAACCGAATATCAGAAAATACCGCGAGGAATTGCCCGCAATATCAGTACCGCCACCCAGCCAATAAGGCAGATGGGAATGCACTCCTACACATGCCAGGGTTACACAAAGGCTGAACGCCAAACCGCATATCAGGGCATGGCGGAATACCTGGCGAGCCTTCACGAAATCGTTGGCTCCGATGAAATGAGCCACCTGCACCGAGAAACCGGTAGCTGCCGCACTGAGCAAACTGCCAATGAGCCAGTTGGTTGACTCGATAAGTCCGATGCTAGCCGAAGCCTCTGCACCCAGATGTCCTACCATGGATGCATCGATGAAGAACATCATCACGGTGGAAATTTGAGCCAGCATGGAGGGAATACTCAACCCCACGATGAGATTGAGTTTCTCACTGCGAGCCATCGCCCTACCCTCGCGTATCGACTCCATCAGATAATCTGTCTTATTCTTGAATAACATATTTTTTCTCTTATTAATTGCGTTAACGAAAAAAATGGCGACTCCGAGAAGGAATCGCCACCTTTTATTTAATTTTATAAATTTCGTACCTTTGTTTTTCCCAAAACTTAACTTCCGCAGAGCGGAACAGTACTGTTTTTTGTCGTCACTGAATAAACAATCTTATTCTTACCTTAACTAACACCTGTCGTCCTTGAATAAACAATCTTTCTAACTACCTTAACTAAAACCAATAAACCAATGAACAACAATCTTAACTTTACCTAACAACTAAACCTAATAAAATCTATTACCTAACTAAAAACCTAAAACTTATTTTTTCTGATGCAAAGGTACAACTATTTTCTGAAACTGCAATGATTTTCCCCGAAAAAATGCAGAAAACTAACATTTTTTTAATATAGACAGCGTTTTGTGTGCGAACACAAACACTTGTTAACACATCAAAAAGGTATGTTAACACAAAGCGTTCCTAAGAATGCCATCAGATGGCAATCCTAGGAACGCTCCTATTCTATCACCTATATATAATAAGGTATGAATCCTACCTGTAAAAGGAATGAATCTCTCCATATTAATGAATCTCCCTATATATAATAAGGTGTAAATCTTGAAAATCCTACTCTGTAATCCATTCTCCCTTGAGTGCCTGGGCAGCAGCTCTAGAACCCGGTATTACCTGACCCGGACGATAGTAGCTGTCGAGCACTATCTCGAAGCGAAGCATGGAATAGGCAGGAATCGTGCCATTCTGAGTAGTACCATAAGCCAGCTGATATGGGATATACACCAGCCAATGATCGCCGATGTGCATATTGAGTATGGCTGTGGTAAAACCATCTATCCAGCCACTTGCCAAATTGGTAGTTACCTGAGCAGTAGCCTTGTCGTAGGTACCCTCGAAGGTCTTGTCGAATACATAACCTGCAGGATAAGTATCAGTGCCCAGCAATCTGCCGAGATAGCTCACCTTCACTGAATCGGTGTACATAGGGCATCCGCTGCCCTTGCCTTCCTTCAGCACACGAACCACGATGTGATCGTATTTCTTGTAGGAAAGGGGAACCTCCATACCAGTCACATCCTTGTTAGGCGTCTGATTCTGGAGCGACCAGTTGCGAATCACCTTCCATTCGGTGCTGCCGGCAGCAATCTGCGCATTGGCATACTCCAGCGTATCGGCAAATGCCTGCTCGTTGCGTTGCTGCCAGTTGGCATACTCATCTACGGTGTTATCATCCTCGCTGCATGATGACAGGGCGAACACTGCCATCACGAGCAAGAAGAGATATTTAGAAATTCTTAATTTCATTACCAAGTTTCTTTAATACGCTAGTAATACTTACGCGCTCCTCGATGATGCTGCGGAGATCAGAGATAGCTACACGCTCCTGCTCCATGGTATCACGATAACGCAGAGTAACCTTGTGGTCGTTTGGGGTCTCGTGGTCAACGGTGATACAGAATGGAGTACCGATGGCATCCTGACGGCGATAACGCTTACCGATAGAATCCTTTGGATCGCCATAGTGGGTATTGAAGTGGAACTTCAACTCATCTACGATTTCATGAGCCAACTCTGGCAAACCAAACTTCTTATCCAATGGGAATACGGCACACTTCACTGGAGCCAATGCCTCTGGCAGGCGCAATACTACACGTGTCTCACCATTCTCAAGCTTCTCCTCGCAGTAAGAGTGGCACATCACGCTGAGGAACATACGGTCAACACCGATAGAGGTCTCTACATCGTAAGGCACATAGCTCTCGTTCTTCTCCGGATCGAAGTACTTGATAGAGCGGCCGCTGTACTTCTCGTGCTGAGAAAGGTCGAAATTGGTACGGCTGTGGATACCCTCTACCTCCTTGAAGCCGAATGGCATCTTGAACTCGATATCTGTAGCTGCATTAGCATAGTGAGCCAGCTTCTCGTGGTCGTGGTAACGGTAGTTCTCGTTGCCCATGCCCAGCGCCTCATGCCAAGCCAGGCGAACCTTCCTCCAATACTCAAACCACTTCATCTCTGTACCTGGCTGGCAGAAGAACTGCATCTCCATCTGCTCGAACTCACGCATACGGAATACGAACTGGCGGGCAACCACCTCGTTGCGGAATGCCTTACCAATCTGGCAGATACCGAATGGCAACTTCATACGACCGGTCTTCTGAACGCTCAAATAATCAACGAAGATACCCTGAGCTGTCTCAGGACGGAGATATACCTTGCTTGAAGCATCGCTGGCAGCACCCATCTGGGTAGAGAACATCAGATTGAACTGGCGAACGTCTGTCCAGTTCTTGGTACCGCTGATAGGGCATACGATACCCTCATCCTCGATAATCTGCTTCAGCATCTCGAGGTTAGGACCCTGCATTGCCTCAGTATAGCGGGCATGGAGGTCATCAAACTTCTTCTGGTTCTCCAGGACACGAGGGTTGGTTGCACGGAACTGAGCCTCATCGAAGCTATCACCGAAGCGCTTCTGAGCCTTGGCAATCTCCTTGGCAATCTTCTCCTCATACTTAGCCATGTGATCCTCGATGAGCACATCGGCACGATAACGCTTCTTGGAGTCGCGGTTATCGATCAATGGGTCGTTGAAGGCATCCACATGTCCTGAAGCCTTCCATACGGTAGGGTGCATGAAGATAGCTGCATCGAGACCTACAATGTTCTCGTGCAACAATACCATACTCTGCCACCAGTACTGCTTGATATTATTCTTGAGCTCAACACCATTCTGACCATAGTCGTAAACGGCAGCCAAGCCATCATAAATTTCACTACTAGGGAACACAAAGCCATATTCCTTGCAATGGCTTACAATTTTCTTAAAAACATCTTCCTGTGCCATGATTAAATCTTATTTTTTTCAAATTTTCGGCAAAGATACTCTTTTTTCTCGAAAAATTGTTGTATTTTTGCCATAAATTAATAAAATAAGTATTAAAAGCTACATATGAGCGACGAAATTAAAGATAAAAACGAGATAAATGAGGAAAATACGCCTCAGGAACACTCCGACTACAAGCCGGTGAACCGATTCGATGCTTCTGCCGTACATCACCTCAGCGGAATGTATCAGAACTGGTTCCTCGACTATGCATCGTATGTAATCCTGGAGCGAGCAGTGCCTCATATCGAAGACGGATTGAAACCCGTACAGCGACGCATTCTCCACTCCATGAAGCGCATGGATGACGGAAGATACAACAAGGTGGCTAACATCGTGGGACATACGATGCAATTCCACCCTCACGGAGATGCATCCATCGGAGATGCACTCGTGCAGATGGGACAGAAAGACCTGCTCATCGACACACAGGGTAACTGGGGTAACATACTCACCGGCGACCGTGCTGCCGCTCCCCGATACATCGAGGCACGACTCTCGAAATTCGCCCTGGATGTGGTATTCAACCCTAAAACCACCGACTGGCAACTCTCCTACGACGGCAGAAACAAGGAACCTATCACCCTGCCAGCCAAATTCCCGCTGCTCCTGGCACAAGGTGCCGAGGGTATCGCCGTGGGGTTGAGCAGCAAGGTACTGCCGCATAACTTCAACGACCTCTGCGATGCTGCCATCCACTACCTTAAGGGCGAACCCTTCCAGCTCTATCCGGATTTCCCTACAGGAGGCGCCATCGACGTAAGCAAATACAACGACGGACAGCGAGGAGGCGTACTGAAGGTAAGAGCCAAGATAGACAAGCTCGACAACAAGACACTCGTAATCAGCGAGATACCATTCAGCAAAACCACCGGAAGCCTCATCGACTCCATCACCAAGGCAGTGGAAAAGGGAAAGATCAAGGCAAGAAAGGTGGATGATGTCACATCGGCAAACGTTGAAATCCTCGTGCATCTGGCACCGGGCACTTCTTCGGACAAGACGATGGATGCCCTCTATGCCTTCAGCGACTGCGAAATCAACATATCGCCCAACTGCTGCGTCATCGAGGACAACAAGCCGAAGTTCCTCACCGTGAGCGATGTGCTCAGACATAGCGTTGACCGCACCATGGGATTGCTCCGACGCGAACTGATGATCCGCAAGGGCGAGCTGGAAGAGCAGCTCTTCTTCTCTTCGCTCGAACGCATCTTCATTGAGGAGCGCATCTACAAGGAGCGCAAGTTCGAACAGAGTAAGAGTCAGGACGAGGTAGTGGCATTCATCTACTCCAAACTGGAGCCGTTCAAGGATCAGATCTTCACCGCCAATATCGACGGCAAGGGAAACGTGGAATACTCCTTTCACCGCGACATCACACGCGACGACATCCTCAAGCTCCTGGAAATCAAGATGCAGCGAATCCTGAAATATAATAAGGATAAGGCGGATGACCTCCTGCTGAAGATCAAGGCAGAACTGGCTGAAATAGAAAACGACCTCGCCCACATGACCGATGTCACCATCAACTGGTTTGAGTATCTCAAGGGCAAGTACGGAAAGATGCATCCTAGAAAAACCGAAATCAGAAACTTCGATACCATCGAGGTGACCAAGGTGGTGGAAGCCAACCAGAAGCTCTACATCAACCGACAGGAAGGTTTCGTAGGTACAGGTTTGAAGAAGGATGAATTCGTATGCAACTGCTCTGACCTCGATGACATCATCATCTTCTACAAGGATGGAAAATTCAAGGTAACCAAAGTTGCCGACAAGATTTTCGTGGGTAAGAACATCCTCCACGTACAGGTGTTCAAGAAGAACGACAAGCGAACCATCTACAACTGCGTATATCGCGATGGCAAGCAGGGCGACTACTTCATCAAGCGATTCAACGTAACCGCCATGACGCGCGACAAGCTCTACGATATCACCCAGGGCACACCGGGAAGCCGCATCATCTACTTCACCGCCAACCCTAACGGCGAGGCAGAAATCATCAAGGTGACGATGGAACCTGATCTGAGCAAGAAACGCCAGAGCATCTTTCTGGAGAAAGATTTCTCTGAAATCCTCATCAAGGGACGTGCTGCCAAGGGCAACCTGCTCACCAAGCGAACCATCCGCCGCATCGGATTGAAGAGCCACGGACACAGTACCCTGGGAGGAAGAAAGGTCTGGTTCGACCCGGATGTAAACCGCATCAACTATGATGAGAACGGCAGATTCCTGGGAGAATTCAACGATGATGACTCTATCCTGGTAGTACTCGACAATGGCGAATTCTACATCACCAACTTCGATGTGAACAACCATTACGAGGACAACATCCTGAGATTGGAGAAATGGGACGAGCACAAGATATGGACGGCGATTCTCTATGATGCCGACAACGAGGGATATCCATACATCAAGCGATTTACGTTGGATGCCACCAAGCGCCACCAGAATTGTCTGGGAGAGAATCCGAACAGCAAGCTCATCCTGCTCACCGATACCCCATTCCCTCGCATCAAGGTTACCTATGGCGGTGTGGATGCCATCCGGCCTGCCGAGGAAATCGATGCCGAGCAATTCATCGCCCAGAAGAGTTTCAAGGCAAAGGGTAAGCGCCTGACGACATGGAAGCTGGAAAGCATCGAGGAATTAGAGCCGACAAGATTCCCGGAACCTTCTGCAGAAGATGATTCTGAAGCAGAAGATGCAACCGGCGATTCTGAAGGCGCAGGTAAGAATGCTGAAGCCGTAGAGAATCTCGACCCTGATGCAGGAAAAAGCGAGCAGCAGGTAATAGATGAACTTACCGGTCAAACCAATCTCTTCTCAGAAAAAGATTTCGAAGAAGATCAGAAAGACAAAGATTGGTTATCGAAGCAATAAAAGAAGAGAAGGAGATAAAGCTCCAAAGAAGCTCATCCCAGAAAAAAGGCGAAGCTCCAAAAGAAGCTCACCTCGAAAAAGGGATAAAGCTCGAAAAGAAGCTTACCCAGAAAAAGGGGATAAAGCTCCAAAAGAATTGGAACAAAAAAAATAAAAATAGGGAGTTTAAGGCATCAATAACCTTAAGCTCCCTTTATTTTTATTCTTATACTAAATACTCTCAGCATTCGCCATTTTGCGTTTCGCGTTTCAGCGTTTCACCATTAACTCTGCGTTTCGCGTTTCAGCGTTTCAGCGAATAGCCTTCCATGTCTCCCTCCTCGCCCCCGTTCCAGGCGATTCCATCGCCTGTCCAGCAAGGCTTTATTTCTTATATCCCTTCAGTTTCTCCAGACAATAAGCCTTGAAATCATTCCAGTGGTAATAAGGCTCCACATCGCTCTTGATAGGAAGCGTAGCTTCATCCTCGCAGAGCAATATCTTCACCAGCACATCATTCGCCTTGTTGCGATAGAATACAAACTGAAGGTTGGTAGCCATCGGAGTAATTTTATAATCAAACCATTGAGAAGCTATTCTCTCAGGATCCCTGATCTCCTCGCCATATCCATTCAGATCCAGGAGGCAAGTAAGCGGAGTTACCATCGTATCATGGCCATATCTCAAGGTAGCACCCGGATGCGGAAGAGCTATGCAGCTATCGGCCTTCTCGATGATATCCATCAGAAGATTACGCTGGGAGTATGGCTGAACATTGCCCGTATAAGGAGAATTGCCATACGCCATCTGCCACCAGATATTGGTACTTACCCAATTCTGATACAGCTCCTCCTCTGTAAAGAGATCATAAAGCGAAACCTTGCCTCTCAACTCAGTACCCTGGATAGAGCTAGCCATCTCATAGAGCTTTCTGTTCAAGTCGCTCTGGTTGATATTCTGCTTCACCCAAGCCGGATCATTGAAAAGTTCCTGCATCACTCGGCTATAGCAGGCATGCTTCTTGGAAAACTCCTCCTGCACCACCTTTCTGCCCACAGAATTCTTCAAGCTATCCAGGTATCTATCTCCCTGATTCATATAGTACATATCATGCTCGCTGGCATCATGGAAGATATGGAGCTTGGGATTCATACGAAGCAACTGATGCAAGCCATTCTCCATAGAGAGGATGCAGCGGATCACCACCGTGCTTCGTGCCTCGATATTCGTATTGCCGGCAAAAATCTCAGGAAATCTTTCCATCATTCGCTTGGTAATACCCTGATGCTGGAGAGCACCCAGCGGAGTCAACTCGCCATCACGTCCCTTCGCCTCTTCACGAATCAGCTTCACCTTAGCCAGTGTTTCCTCACCCTTGGCAGTCAACTTACCTTCCTGCTTCGCCTTCAACAGGGAGAAATAAGGTACATCATACGCCTGCTTGCCAATCATATAGCGGGAGCCATGACGGCCATAGTGGCTCAGATAGAAAGGCTTATAGCCCTTAGGCGCCGGAGTCAACTGTTTCTGAGGTCCGCGATAAGCCACATAGTTACTACCCGAGAGCGTAATGTCTCGCTTGAAATCCTCCAAAGGACTCTGAGCAGACAACGGCATCGCAAAAGCTAGAATCAGCATGGTTGCCATCAATAACAAATTCATTTTTTTCATCATGTTTTTTCAGTTTACCTGCAAAGTTTTATAATTTGCCTGCAAAAGTACCATTATTTCTCGTAAAAAACAAACAAACCCACTTTTTTCTGCTCATTTCTTCTTTTTATTCGAATATTTGTTGTATCTTTGCACTCACAAATGCGCTTGTGGCGAAATTGGTAGACGCGCTAGACTTAGGATCTAGTGGTTCAGGCCGTGTAGGTTCGAGTCCTATCAGGCGCACCGATAAAAATCCTAACTGCTTGATAATAAGCGGTTAGGATTTTTTATTTTAGAAATCAGGAAGGTATCATCAACCTACTTGCTTATAGATATTGGAAGAAACGGCCGTCACGTAACCACGTTTTTTGATTTAAATCAACAAAACCCCATATTTTGCAAGAAAACTAGATAAACATTTCTTGTTTTTCGCATATTTCCTATATCTTTGCCCCGGAATTCCAATAAAAGAAAAAAACAAAGTATTAATTTCGATTTAAAAGATTGATTATGAAGAAGATTATGTTGAGCCTTATGATGGCTCTCGTTTCTGTTTGCGCAAGCGCACAGGTTTACATCGGTGGTACAGCTGGTATCTCTAGCAATAAGATTGGTGATGAAGACAGCAAGACAGCTTACAAGCTCATCCCAGAAATCGGTTATCAGTTCAACAACGAGTGGGAAGCTGGTATCGAGGTAGGTATCCAGAAGGGCGATGTTTGCAAGATTGCCAGAGTAGGTGATGCTACTACATTCACGATTGCTCCTTATGTTCGCTATACAGCAGTTGAAACCAAGCTCGTCAACTTCTTCCTGGA
>OCQZ01000205.1_pt1 | contig 17956 bp, 11 predicted proteins | sample 1538921 | NCBI WGS metagenome assembly OCQZ01 (sample SAMN03418269, study PRJEB22391) | human gut metagenome | biome: human-gut; feature: organic feature; material: feces | host: Homo sapiens | place: Tanzania | collected 2013-01 | reverse complement strand
GGCCGCTCGGGCCGCCGCCGATGACGGCGACCTTCTTGCCCGTGGGCTCGGCGCAGTCGGGCTGCGGCACGTAGCCCGCGTTATCCACCGCGTAGCGCTTGAGACCGCGGATGTTCACCGCGTCGTCGATCATGTTTCTGCGGCAGCGCGCCTCGCAGGGGTGCTCGCAGATATAAGCGCAGGCAGAGGGGAAGGGATTGTCCTTGCGGATGAGGCGCACGGCGTCTGCGTAGCGGCCGTACTTGATGAGCACAAGATAGCCGGGGATGTCCACCCCCGCGGGGCAGAGCGCCACGCAGGGCACGCTCTCGCGCATCCCGCCGAGGCAGCGGTGGCGCAGGATATGCTCTTCATAGTCGTCGCGGAAGCCCTGCACGCCGTCGAGCACGAGGCGCGCCGCGTCGCGGCCGATGGCGCAGTCGGCGCTGTTGACGATCACGTGCGCCATGCGCTCGATGACCGAGATCGTTTCCATTGTGGCCTTCCCCTCGAGCACCTGCTCCATCAGCTCTGAGAGCTGGCCGAGGCCGATGCGGCAGGGAACGCACTTGCCGCAGGTCTGCGCGTGGCAGAGGTCCAGGAAATTCTTGGCAAGGTCCACAGGGCACAGGCCCGGGGGACTCGCGGCGATACGCCGCTCCACATCGCGGTACAGACCGTCAACGACGGTCTGCGCGTGGGAGGGCGTCATAATATCAAGTCTTGACACGGCTGAGTTTCTCCTTTCGCTGCTTGTCAAAGGGTGTCGCCGGTCGCCCGGCGGCGGTTTGATTAATAGATGTTATCTATAATACTGCATACTTTTTCGTTTTTCAAGCAGCAATGTGCAAGTTTTGTCAGATTTTCTTCTCCCGCCTGCGCAGGAAGGCGCAAGAAAAGAGGCGGGGCAAACGCCCCGCCTCCCTGCTGTCATTTTTTTCGCATCTCAGCGCAGGTTCTCGCGCAGGAAGGCGGCGGCATTTTTGTAGAAAATGCCGTTCGCATCTTCTTCCGAAATGCCGCGCGAGAGAAGATAGCCGTAGGCCTCCGCCGCCTTTTCGGGAGAAGAGAGGCACTCGGGCAGGCGCGCGCCGTCAAAGTCCGAGCCGAGGGCCAGATTTTTCTGCGCGCCGAGGTCAAAAAAGTGCGAAACGTGGCGGTAGAGATCGTCAAGGCTGCGCACGTCCCCGTCATCTCTCAGGAAGGCGACGTAGTAGTTCAGGCCGATGAGGCAGCCGCGCCGCACCATCTCGCAGATCTGCGCGTCGGTCAGGTTGCGCTTGTGCGCGCAGACCGCGCGGGCGTTGGAATGGGTGGCGAGAAAGGGCTTTTCCGCCGTGCCGAACACATCCGCAAGGCCCGCGTCGTTGAGGTGGGAAACATCGATCAGAATGCCGCAGCGCTCCATCTCGCGCACGGCGGCTTTTCCAAAGTCCGTCAGGCTGCGCTCTGACACGCTGCCCGAGCCGAGCTCGTTTTCCCCGTTCCAAGTGAGCGTCACGGCGCAGACGCCCTGCCGCTTCATTTTTTCAATGCGCGAGAGGTCGCCTGCGAAGGCGCAGCCGTTTTCCACACTCAAAAAAGCCGCGGTCTTCCCCGCCGCCCAAGCCTTCTCCATCTCGCTTGCGCTGCGGCAGGCCGCCGCACGGGATGAATATTTCCGCATCTGGCGGCCAAAGTCGGCGCAGGCCGCGTTGAAGAAGCGCACGGCCTCCTCCCCGCGCAGGCTGTCGGGCAGATAGACCGCAAAAAACTGCGCCCAGTGCACGTCCGCCGGGAGATTTGCAAGCGAGAGCGTGCGGGCGGGGTCGTTGAGCGTATCGGTATCCGGCGCGCTGCGGTGGATGCAGTCGGTCAGCGTGTCGCAGTGCAGGTCGATGAGGGCGTAAGGACGCATGGTGTTCTCTTCCTTTCCGTGATGGATCGTTTGCTGCATTATACGCCTCGCGCCGCCATTTCTCAAGTGAAAAAGCGCGCCCTTTACAAGATGGCGCAAAAGCTGGTATACTAAGGAGCGAAAGGGGCTGAACGCCAATGGAAAACATTTCCCAGATCATTTCCCGCTCGATCGGCAGCTACAGCATCGCGAGCATCCTCTCGGCGCTGCTGACGTTCCTCATCTGCCTCGTCGTCGTGCGCCTTGTGATGAAGCTCTTCTCGCGCTTGCTCTCGCGCGCGAGCCGCCTGAACGAGCGGCTGCAAAAGGTCATCCTCGCGAGCGTCAAAACGCTTTTATATCTTCTCACCATCATCGTCACCGCCGAAGCGCTCGGCATCAACACCGCCTCGCTCACGGCCGTCATGTCGGTGCTGACGCTGGGCGTCACGCTCGCCGCGGAGGACATTCTCGGCAATGTGGCGGGCGGACTGGTCATTCTCTTCTCGCATCCCTTCTCGCTCGGCGACGAGATCGAGGTGGGCGGCACGACTGGCACGGTGCGCGAGATCTCGCTGACGCACACAAAGGTCGAAACGCCGGACGGGCAGATCGTCCTGCAGCCCAACCGCGAGATGTCCAGCTCGAAGATCGTCAATTTTACGCTTCTCGGCCGCCGCCGCATCGTCTACAAGGTCACAGCGTCCTACGATGCACCGACCGAGGACGTGAAGAGCGCCTGCATGGAAGCAGTCGCCGCCTTCCCCGCCGTGCTCGCCGATCCCGCGCCGACGGTATATCTCTCGAACTACGGCGCAAGCGCCATCGAGTACACCATCCGCTGCTGGACGGCGACAGCGGACTACTGGACGACCTATTTCAGGATGTACGAGCTGCTGCGCGATACCTTCGCACGGCACGGCGTGGAGATGACCTACAACCACCTGAACGTGCACATGGTGCCGGAGAAAAACGCGGAAGCATAAAAGTGTTATCACAGACAAAAAAAGACGGCCCGAGGCCGTCTTTTTCATTTGCTGTTTTTTTCGTCAAAGCCCTTGAGGGAGCGCTTTTCCTCGCGCATGAAGGTGATGACGCTCAGAAGAAACGGGAAGAAATATGTCGCAACGCGGTAGAGCACCAGCGCCGACGAGGCCGCGGCAGTCCCCGCCCACTGCGAAAACAGGAGCAGAAAGGCGAATTCCATCGGCCCCACGCCCGCAACGTTCGGCAGCGCGTTCGTAATGAGCAGCATCAGCGAGGCGAGCAGCTGCGTCTGCCAGAAAGTAAGCGCCGTGCAGCCCGCAAGGCGCAGCGCAAGATAGGGAATGGAGTAGAGCACGAAGAGCTTCATCAGGCTGACGGCGACGCCCATGAGCTGCACCGACGGCACGAGCAAGACCTTGCGCGCCTCGGTGTTGAGCTGGGTAAGCCCCGCGAGCCACTGCGTCCGCCGCGTATCCCACTTGGGCGTTTGGGGGAATTTTTGCAGCACGCGCCCGGCAAGGCCGATCACCCTGTCCCATGTGTAGAGCAGCGTGAGAAAAAGCACGATGAGCGCGCCGATGCCATAGCCGATGCGGATATAGCGGGCAAGGCCGCTCGCGCTCTCGCGCAGCCATGTCCCGCCGAGCAGCAGCGAGAGCGTTGCATAGAGCAGGACGGAGATCTTGTGCAGCACATATTCGCTCGCCATGATGCCGACCGCGCCGCCCGCATCGAGCCCGCGGCGGTAAAGGTAAAAGCTCTGCATGGGCAGCGTGCCCGCGCCCATGGTCGCAACGTTGCCGAAGACGGCGAGAAAGGTCGTATTCAGTCCGTCGAGATAGCGCACGTCCTTTCTTTTGCGCCGCAGCAGAACGAGGGCGACCGCCGCCTCCATCCCCTCGTAGGCAAAGCCCATCAAAAGCAGCAGCAACACGCCCCAGAGCGGCACCGCGCGCAGGTTCGCTAAGATGTCTGGCAGCGCATCGCGGAAGACGAGCAGCAGCAAAAGAAAGAGCAGCGCGAGCGTCGCGGCGCTGATGAGATAGGACTTTTTTCTGCTTTTGTTCATGCGCGCCTCCCCTCTCCGGCCAAGGCCCTTTCGCGCCCGCTGATCTGATAATTATCAGATTATAGTAAAATAACCCCGCGCTGAACAGTGTCAATTTTCCCCGGACGCACAAAAAAAGATACGCTCGGGCCAAGGTGTATAAAGGTTTCGTTAAGAATTGTCCAATTCTTGCCTTGCATCTTTCATTTTCATCGGGTATAATGAAACACGATCCCGGAAGACGACAAGATTGAAAGGAGGCTCACCATGGCGCTTCGCACCAAGAACGCGATCCGCCGCAGCTTCGTTGAGCTGCTGGCCGAACGCCCCTTTGACAAGATCTCCGTGCGCGACATTGCTGAGCGCAGCGAGGTCACGCGCAACACCTTCTATTATTATTATACTGATATCTACGCTCTGGCAGAGGACGTATTCGAATCAGAGATCGAGCGTCTCTCCGAGAGCGTGAACGACTATGACTCGTGGCAGAAGGCCTTTCTCGCCGCGACCTCCTTTGCCGCGGAGAACAAGCGCATGATCCTGCACCTGCACAATTCCGCCCATGGCGATATCCTCGTGCGCTACTATCACAAGACCATCCTCACCGGTATGCTCTCCTACATCCGGCGCGAGGCCGAAGGGCTCGACGTCAGCGAGCACAAGATCATGGCGCTCGCCCGCTTCTATACGGCGGCCCTCGCCGGGCTGACGATCGAATGGATCGGCGGCGGCATGAAGGGCGAGCCGGATTCGTTCATCGAAGACCTCGGCGATATGCTCGACGGCAACATCCGCCGCTCGCTTGAGCGCGGCTGCGGCAAGTAACCAACGCACCATACGATACCGGGAGGGACGGGAAAGCCGTTCCTCCCTTCTTTTTGTCCTTCCGCCGCGGGCAAGCTTAACGGTTCGTTTACATTTCTCCCCTGTTCAGAGCGCACATTTTCTGGTAGAATAAAGTTGAAGAAATTTTCGAAGAAGGAGTGAGGTTTTGTACCAGAAGCAAATTTTACTTGAAAAGCTGCGGGAAGCTGCCGCATCGGTCCTGCCCATCAGCCTGATCGTGATGTTGATCTGCTTTGTGCTGGTGCCGGTGGACACGGGGCTGATGCTCTCGTTCGTACTGGCAACGGCCATGCTCATTCTTGGCATGGGCCTCTTTACGCTGGGCGCGGATATGTCCATGACCCGCATCGGCAATTACATGGGCGCAAAGCTGACGAAATCACGCAAGCTGCCGCTCATTCTGTTCGTGAGCTTTATTCTCGGCGTCGCCATCACGGTGGCGGAGCCGGACTTGCAGGTGCTCGCGGGCAACGTGCCGGAGATCGACACGACGGTGCTGATCCTGACCGTTTCGGTCGGCGTCGGCTTCTTCCTGCTGTTGTGCATGGTGCGCATTCTCTTTTCCATTTCCCTGCGCACGATGCTCATTGTGTTCTACGCCATTGTTTTCGCCGCGGCGTTCCTGTCCGATGCGGGCATTCTGTCCGTCGCCTTTGACTCCGGCGGCGTAACAACGGGACCGATGACCGTGCCGTTCATCATGGCGCTCGGCGTCGGCGTTGCATCCATCCGAAGCGACGAGAACGCCAAGGCGGACAGCTTCGGCCTCGTGGGTCTGTGCTCCATCGGGCCGATCCTCTCGGTGCTGCTGCTCGGCGCGATCTACAAAACGCAGCCGAGCACAACGGAGGGCGATCCCTCGGCCTTCGTCTCCTCCACGGTGGATCTGGGAAGAGACTACCTGCACGCGCTGCCCGAATACCTCTGGGAGGTGACGATGGCGCTGCTGCCGATCGTTGTCTTTTTCCTCATCTTCCAGGTCGTTTCACTCAAGCTGAGAAAGCTGCCGTTCCTGCGCATCGTGGTCGGCATCCTCTATACATATCTGGGTCTTGTTCTGTTCCTCACGGGCGTGAACGTGGGCTTTTCCCCGCTGGGCTACGCGCTCGGCGCGGCGCTCGCGGATGGCTGGAAGGTCCATCTTCTCGCGCCGCTTGCGATGCTGATGGGCTGGTTCATCATCAACGCCGAGCCTGCCGTGCACACGCTCAACAAGCAGGTCGCCGAGCTGAGCGCGGGCGCGATCTCCGAGCGCTCGATGGGCCTGAGCCTGTCGGTCGCCGTGTCCGCTGCGGGCGGACTTGCGATGCTGCGCGTCATCACGGGCATCTCGATCATGTATTTCCTCGTGCCGGGCTATCTCATCGCCATCGCGCTGAGCTTTTTCGTGCCGCGCACCTTTACGGCCATCGCCTTCGACTCCGGCGGCGTTGCCTCGGGACCGCTGACGGCGACCTTTATGCTGCCGTTTGCAACGGGCGCGTGCGAGGCGCTCGGCGGCAACGTGATGACCGACGCCTTCGGCCTTGTGGCGCTCGTCGCCATGATGCCGCTGATCACTGTGCAGGTGATGGGCGCTATTTATGTGGTCAAGTCCCGCCATGCGGCCGTGGAGGAGGCCCTGCCCGACTTTGGCGACAACGAGATCATCGAACTGTGGGAGGCGTGCTGATATGGAACTCTATTGTGTAATTGCCATTACCGACCACGAGCGCGGTGAAGCGATGAATACGCTTTATCGCGCGGCGGGGTTGCGCGGCATCCTGAGTATGCCGGGCCACGGCACAGCCACGAGCGAGCACCTTGCCATCTACGGGCTGGACGCGACGGAAAAGTACGTCATCAGCGGCGTTGGCAACGGGGACGAGGCCGAGGGCCTCATCAAGTCCGCCAAGCGCAAGCTATTTATCGACATTCCCGGCAACGGCGTCATGCTGACCGTACCGCTCAAGAGCGTGGCCGGCGGCAAGACGCTCGCCTATCTCACCGATGAACAGAAATTAGGAGGTGCACCGCGCATGGATTTTGAACACGAGCTGATCATCGTCATCCTGAACGAAGGCTATTCCGACTTTGTCATGGACGCGGCGCGCGCTGCCGGCGCGGGCGGCGGCACGGTGCTGCACGCCAAGGGCACGGGCGGCACGCGCGGGGAGAGATTCTTCAGCGTGAGCCTTGCCGACGAAAAGGACATGATCTACATCATCGCCCACAAGGACGAAAAGGCCGCCATCATGCGCTCGATCAACGAGCAGGCCGGCCCCGGCAGCAGAGCGGGAGCGATCTGCTTCTCGCTGCCGATCTCCTCGGTCGCGGGTCTCCGCGCGCGCGAGGACGCATAATATCCGGCAAACGATGACAAAAGGGCCGCTGCCAGCTGGCAGCGGCCCTCCTTTTTTGCCTTCGCGCTTTTATTCGCCCTTCTCTTCCCCGCGGGCAAGGGACACGATATCGCCCACGCCGGGAAGCACCATGCTCGGGCGGTAGGCATAGGTCTTGATCGTCTCGCGCGTGGAGACGCCCGAGAGCACCAGCACCGTGGACATACCGCTCTCCATGCCGGAGATCACGTCGGTGTCCATGCGATCGCCCACCATGACAGCTTCGCCGGAGTGGCAGTTGAGCTTTTTGAGCCCCGTGCGCATCATCAGCGGATTGGGCTTGCCGCAGAAGTACGCCTGCGTGCCCGTCGCCATCTCGATGGGCGCGACGAGCGCGCGGCAGGCGGGCGCGATGCCGTTTTCGATGGGTCCGGACACGTCTGAATTCGCGCCGATGAGCTTCGCGCCTTTGAAAACGAGATTCGTCGCCTTGGTCAGCGTATCGAGCGAATACGACCGCCCCTCGCCCACGACCACATAGTCGGGGTTCACATCGTTCATGGTGATGCCTGCATCGTAGAGCGCGTTCAGAAGCCCCGCCTCACCGATGGCGAAGACCGAGCAGCCCGGCGCCTGCTCGCGCAGGAAGGCAGCCGTTGCGAGCGCGCTCGTATAAAAGTGCTCCTCGGACACGTCGAGCCCCATGCGCTCAAGCTTCTGGTGCAGCTCGCGCGGCGTATAGCCGCTGTTGTTCGTCAGGAAGAGGTACTCCTTATCCTCGTCGTGCAGCCACTGGATGAACTCTGCCACGCCCGGCAGCACGCGGTTGCCATGGTAGATGACGCCGTCCATATCGCAGATAAAGCCCTTCTTTTTGTTAAAATCGATCATGTTGTAGGTATCCATATTGATATCCCATCTCCTCTCTTTTCTCATTCTTTTCACGTTTTACAGTATAGCAGAGCTCTTTGTCAAGTTCCAGCAGAAGTATGTAAAATCTTTGCAAAATCCGGCGCTGCCGGACAAAAGACAAGGCCCGTCCCGCTGCAAGCTATGGCAGCAGAGCAGGCCTTTTTCGCTCCTTGGCGGCTCGCGGAAAAAGACAAGGGACGCAGCGGTGATGCCGCTGCGTCCCTTGCAGAGTATGCTGACAGATGGAGTGTTACGGCTCGCGCGCAGCAAGCTGCACGGCCGTCACGCACATCAATACTGCGCGATGCAGTCCGAAAGCTTTTTCAGGTAATTCGCCGGTCTCCAGATGATGTTCAGATCATCGGAGTTGATTTCGCCGTCACCGTTGATATCGGCGATAGACTCCACGCCCGCATCGCTCGCCTTCTTCAGATAGTTCTGCGGCCTCCAGATGAAGTTCAGATCATCGGAATTGATGAGAGCCTCGCCCTCGCTCCCGCTGGTGGTCACGTTGCCGGCAGGCAGGGTGATGGTCTGGATCGCGGCATTGGCGTGCGCCGTCAGGTCGACATCGTTATTGTCCACCTTGATGCCCTTCACCGTGTAGCTGAGGTGGGCGATCTTGGAGATAACGAGATCATACTCGCCGTTCGCCACGCCATTGATGACAAAGATCTGCTCCACAGAATCGCCAGCCTTGGCGGAAGCGTCGGTGTCGATTGCGATCTTGGCGTCCTTCACCAGCGCGCTTTCCTCGCCCGCATGGCCCGCCTTGTAGAGCTTGATGACCGTTTCGTTATTGTGGTTATAGCTGCTCACCCTACCGGTGATGGCGTAGGTGCCGCTGGTCGTTTCGCCGCCGGTCGTGCCGCCACCGGTCGTACCGCCACCAGTCGTGCCGCCGCCGGTCGTGCCGCCACCAGTTGTGCCGCCGCCAGTCGTGCCGCCGCCGGTCGTACCGCCACCAGTTGTGCCGCCGCCGGTCGTGCCGCCGCCAGTCGTGCCGCTGCCGGTCGTGTTGCCGCCAGTCGTGCCGCCACCGGTCGTGCCGCTGCCAGTGGTGTTGCCGCCGGTCGTGTTGCCGCCAGTGGTGCTGGACTCAATCTTCAGCCCGCCGTCCACAGTGTCAGCGGCAATATTCTGAGTGTTCCCGCCTTCGCGTCCTGCTTGACAAGGAAGGTTACCGTAAACATGATGCCATCTTTCTTAACAGCATTAGCCGCCGCGAATGTAACCTTGCCGGTATCAGGCTTGGTCACATATATTCCGCTCCAGTACGGAACATTCACGACTTCATCCTCCACGGTAATCTGACGCTCGGTGTTGATCGACTTCAGTTCCAAACGCTCGCTGTCGTAGTTGATGCAAAATGTAAAGCAGTTGACACCGGGGTTGTTTGCAATCTTTACTGCCAGTGTCACCTCTTCGCCCGCCTTCACGGCATCGTTTTTCGCTTCCACGCTGATCGTCGTTTTCAGCGGCGCCGCAATAGCGCTCAGCGAAAGCGTGAGCACGAAGATCAGCGAGAACAGCATGGTTAATGCACGTCTCTTTTTCATACTTCAATCATTTCCTTTCTATCACTTCGACTGTTTATTTCCCCGGCATCCCGCCGTGCAGCGGGATGCCAGTTTCTGTTGTTGAGATATCGCTGTCCGCTTTCTCAGTCCTTGTATCCGACAATGCTGCGAAGAATGGCAACTGCATCAAATCCGTCTACCGAGCCATCCTTATTCACATCCGCGTAGCGAATGTCAAAGTTGCTATCCTGATAGCCAACCTCATATCGCAGGATTGCCACGGCATCGAATTCGTCAACCTTGCCGTCGCCGTTTACGTCGCCCACATCACGGATGACGCCTGCAAAAACGCTATCCAACTGGGTGATGCGCTTTGCCAGCCAGTCACGCATATCTGCCGTCACCGAGGCGTAGGTCGCGCCCTGCCAGATATGCCCGCTGGCGGCGGGATCGCCGACACGGATATACGGCCAAAGTGTGTAGTTCATCGCCGCGCCGGAATTCAGGCACTGCTCATACTGCGCGATCGTACCGTTATTGTCCAGCAGGCTGCGCGCCATCGAAGCAAACGTTTCGGTGTAGTATCTGTTCACTGCATCGCGGAAATCAGGGATCTGAATCAGCGCTTCCGCGAGATAGTGATACGCGTAGTTCATATCCGGCGCAAGATACTTCGTCCAGCCGGTGCCGAGCGTCATATCCTGATCCCAGATCGGGCCAGCGTACATCTTCCCGTTGGCGTCCTTATAGAAGAACAGAGAAGACATAAATCCGTCAGGATTCAGCGCAAGCTCCTGCAGGAGGAAGATCTTCACCAGCGACTCCTTGTCAACGTAGTCGTAGTAGTGCTTGCCCGCTGCGTTGACGCCGGTGTAGTTGTCGTTTTCATCCTGAGCATAGACGGCATCCTCGAACGCCTGATAGTACTCGCTGATGTACTTCATGGCCTCCTGACCGCACCATTCGGGACTCTTGGCGTTGAAGCCCTTGCCTCTTGTGGTGATAAAGCCGTTGGCCTCATCGGGTTTATTGTGGTTCAGCTCGATCAGATACCCGCCGGCGATATTCTCCGGCTCAATGAGTCCGGTCGTGTAGTAATAGGTGCCGCCATAGGTGTTTTTGCCCTCGGCAGCCACCATATTGGTTCCATAGCCCGTATTCTTGTCCTTGTACGCCGCCTCCAGATCAATGATGTCAACGCCGGTGCTCTTAATGGTGTTCTTTTCACTCAGCAGGTACACGCCGCGGTACTCGCCGTCGTAGTAGAGGTTGACCCAATCGCAGCTTGCAGTGTAGGGCATCTGCATTGCCGCCGCGAGATCCTTGAAGAGCTTGTCGTGCATCATCGTGGCGTCAAAGTAGTTTGCCAGCAGCACCCACGTCTTTACGCTCTCACTGTTTTGCAGGAGATCGGAAGGCGCGCTCAGCTTCATCTGGTAGGACTTCTTCACAGCGTGCGCAAAGGTGGAGTTGCCGCGCGCCTTGAGCGCCTCGATGCCCGTCTCGCTGATCGTCTGACCATTCGCGCCGACCATCTTGAGCGCTGCCTGCGCAACGTTCGCCTTATTCGCGTCCACAAAGCCGCGGCCCTTTTCGTTGTCGCTGCTGGTGAGATAGACGGTTGCGAGATTTGTCGCCTGCATGACGCGAACGGTGAACGCCGCGCCATTGCCGACCTGCACCTTGATGGTGCGATAGCTGTCGCTCTCCGCCGCAAGCGCGGCAACATTCAGCGTCTCGCCGTCGCCAAGGACCACACTACCCTTGCTGCCGCTGACCGTCAGCTTCCCCTGCTCCGAAGAGCGCGCAAATGTGACATTCAGCGCCGCCAGATCAGCCGAGGCAGGAAGGAAGAGGTAATTTACGCCATCCACCGTGACCGTGGGGATCGTCATGCCGTCGACCATAGCGCTCATCGCCGTCACATCGGCAGAGATCGGCGCGGCGCTGACAGCGCAGACCGGAGACCATTTGGCGCAGTTATACACCTGGCCGGTTACATCCTTGGCGCGGCTGGCGACAACATAGTAGGTCGTTTTGTCCTGCGCAAGATTGTTCAGAACAAAGCTGCATTCCGTAACATTACCAAGAGATATTCTGCTTTTGCCGTGCTCGTCGCAGGAGAAGACTTCGTAATACTCTGCGCCCGGCGCAGCATTCCATGTGAGCGTGGCGCTCGTTTCGGTGACGTCCTGAACGGTGAGCGTCGTAACACTGTCGGGAAGGATTCTATACGTCAGTACCTTCTCTCCGTAGTAGTTGCCCCTGCCCTCGTAGCGAATCGTCGCTGTACCGATATACTTGTTCTCGGGCCACTGGACGTAGAGATCTCGCGTCACGCCATCGCTTCCGGTGTTGTTATCATTCGACGAGGTAAGCACACGGTTGCCATGCTTTGCAAAGCTGCTGGGGCGAACGCCGCCGTCTTTAAAGGCGTATTGCGGGATCGGTTCCAGATCACGCGGATTTTCCGGCGTACCAAACTTGAAGACAACATCCGCGCCGGCGATATCAATCCCCCGGAATTGACACTTCTTGCAGATGTGATTCTCATCCCAAGCGTGTCCTTCGGCATTGAGGAACTGGCTTTCCTGTGTTGCATTGCACTTCGGGCAGGTATCCTTCGTGCGGCCGCCCTTGGTACAGGTGCGGTCATCCGTGTGCACGGCTTTGTATGCGTAGCCGTTCGCGCAGGAGTGGAAGATATCCTGACCAAAGCTGGTAAACTGATTCTTCTTCGGCACACCGTTCGCCAGCACGACATGCGCGCCGTCCGTCGTTTCCAGAAGTCCGCTGAACGTGGCAGGGACGCTGCTCTGCTGACCGCAGAGCACGCAGCTCGCCGTGTGGTTCGCCATGTCGTACTTGCTGTTTTCATTGAAGGTGTGCTTGCCAAGCTCGCAGTCGGTGCGCTGCTTGGTGTAGGAATCCAGCCGTTCGCCGTTGTACTTATAGGCATTGATCGTCATTCTGGCCTCATTCGCCGTGGCCGTCATGTACATGCCCTGATACTCCGTGCGCTCGATCACCTTGGCATGGCAAGGAAGCTTCGTGCAGGTTGCGGTTTTGCCAGACAGGTCGCCGCAGATGTAATAGACGATGCCCTCGGAGCTGTCCTCCGCCTGTGCCTTATTCCTGAGCATCGGGAAAGTGCGCGCATAAGAGTTATCGTCGCCGCTGAAGACAAAGTCAATGCCCGCCTTCTCCAGATTCGTGGCGATGGCTGTCATCGCCTCATCCGAGAGGACGCCTTCCGTACCGTAGACCGGTTCGTGGGTGACGAGCACCTTCCACGCACAGTCGGTTTTCAGCTGCTCGGCGATCTGGGCCGTGGCCTCCACCAAGCCGCCGTTTTCGCCGGTGTTTTTGTGGTTGACCACCACGACGCAGACATTGCCGTATTCCATGCTGTACCAGCTGTTCATCCGGCTGTCGGGCAGGTTGAAGATGTTCTTGGAGATCGCGCCTTCAGCATCACCGTTGTATTCATGGTTGCCGAGCGCATGGAAGATATTGACGCCGTTGAGCTTCCCGCTGTTCATCTGTGTGAAGAACGTTCTCCACTCGTAAAAGCGGGTCGGGCCATCGATTGCATCGCCGGTCTGGATGCCGAAGGCATAGCTGCCATTTTTCAGCTGGTCCAGTGCGGCGGAAAGGTTGGATGTTTCGCTTGTCTGAATATCGCCGAGGATGAAGAAATTCGTCTGCTCAGCCTTTGCGGTATCCGTCGTAAAGTGATAGACCTCCGACCACTTTTCACCGTCGCCGACCTGATAGTAGTACTGCGTGCCGGGCATAAGACCGCTCAAGGAAACGGTGTTGCAGCGAAGCGCATCACCCGACGTGCCCTGCACGAAGAATTGAAGCGCACTCGTTCCGGAGACTTCCTTCGCGCCCGTCAAATCGGCATTTTCTGCGTACCTGACGACAGCGGTCGGCTTGGAGTTGTCGATGCTGCTCAGCCACGTAATGCTCTGTGCGGTGGACGCATTGTCCACAGCGTTGTTCTGCACGCCAAAGGGATTCCCCTGCGCCTCATCAGGCTTCGTACAGACGATCGCTTTCGCCTCCTGCGAGCGGCTGCCGTCTTTCACAGCATGAATGGTCTTCAATCCTGCCTCGTTGAAGGTATATTTCAGCACACCGTCCGGGCCGGTCTTACCGAGAGACTGTGCGCCGCAGAACACCTCGGCGCGAGCCTGCGGATTTCCGTTGCGGTCGGTCACGTGCAGCTTCGTCTGCTGCCCGACGAGGATCGTCGGCTCCGCAGAAATCCGATAGACCGTCTCGAGTGAGACCTTCTGCGGCGTACCGACAAAGGTGTTGCTGCCGGCAGACGTCTCATAGGTGGCCTGCGCAATGGTATACGCAAAGGACTCGTCAGAAGCGGCGCTTTCCGGAATTCTCAGGACCAGACAGGCCATTTCATGATCGTATTCCTGCATGAGCTGCGCCATCATCGCTCCGCTCGTTCGTGCTTTTTGAACAGTCAGCTTGATGCGGCCGCTGGAAACCTTCTCAACGTTTGCGCTGTAACCGGAGGAAGGCTCCACCGTGGGAAGCTGCGTAAGATAGCTTTCCGGGAAATCAAGATACAGCTCCGCCTTCCCAATTTCTTCGTTCGTAACGTTGACAACGTAGAGCGCAAACTCCTTGCCGACCTCCGGTGCGGCCTGCTGCGGAATCACCGCGATACCTGCCTCGCTGCCCTGCGGGTCAACAACCTTGAAGTAATATGTCCGCTCCGTTTCGTTTCCGTAACGGTCCTTCAGATAGATCGTGAGCGAATGCTCGCCGTTGCGCAGCGTCTGATTGTGCAGGTAAAGCGAGCCTGCAAGGATCTCGACATTATTCTTTTGTTCGACACGGTCCACAAAGACGCGGACTGTACCGACATCAATGCCGCTGGCGTACTTATCGGTCAGTTCACTGTCGGAATAGGCGATCTCAAAGCTCAGCGAGCCGCTCGGCAGCTCCGGCTGCTCGCCGGCGTAGAGCATCGTATTGGTCGTTTTCTCCGTTACAGACTCAATGACCGGGTTGTTGATATCGTTGGTATTGGTTCCGTAGATCAACTGGACATTGTCCACCAGAATGTGGGAGGGCTGCTTCCATGTTGCCATACCCGGCGTCTTGACGACGCGGAAGGTGTAGCCGCGGTAAATGGCAATCGGCATCTGCATGGCAGAGATATCCGCCTCCACCCAGAGCCAGCCTCTTCCAGCCATGTCGCCAAGAGAACTCAGCGCGACCTCCCGGCCGTCTTCCATCACCTTGGCATAATACTGGGTGTACATGGTGGTTCCCTTTGGAATTTTACCCTTGCCGTTTGCATCAAGCTCTCCGTGATAGGTAAATGAGCCGTCTGCATTCAGGCTGTTGTAGCCGCCGTCTGTCTTGGCGGTCGTTGTACTTCCTGCGCCGCCGGCCATGACTGCTTTCAGCTGGTACGGGCAGTCCTTCAGGTCAGCCGGGACATTGACCCACATACCAATCTTTGTCGGCTGTGCCTTGTTAACGTACAAATCGCAAGAGAAGCCCGCATCTGTTGCAGCTGCATTCGAATCCGGTACGTTTTTAAAATCAAAGCAAAGCTTAAAGGCCTTGTCGCCAAAGCGCACACGGCTGTCCTCCGCAGTGCTGACGACACCGGAGCCGGTAAAATCAATAGACTGATTTGTTGCGGTACGAACCCACATTCCGTGGTCAAGGATGTGCTGGCGTGACAGCTGGCCAAATTGTGCGTTGTCACCCGTCGCGTCATCGCCATTCTTCCCGCTTGTAACGTATGTGTTCCAGTTATAGCTGCCGTCCTCAAAGTTCATGAGAACGATCGGTTCCAGACCGACCACCAGTTCAACAGAGCCGGAGACGGCTGGATCAGTGGCAAGTGCTGCCTTTACCGTTGCGCGCAGGGAATTCTTTTCGTCCGCAACGAATGTATTACCATTGAACTTGCCCAGTTCAAAATGGTGTGTCAGATTCACACGCTCTGCATTTTGTTTCGCAGTGCAATCCGTCCACTCATTCGTGCGGAGATCAAGCATTTCAGCTTTATCATGGGTCAGCTTTTCATCGACCGTGATCGAGCCTCCCTCATAGCTGATGGTGCGCTCCTGTTCCGTGAAATAGGTAATGTAGGTGCAAACATCCGTAGAACCCCACTCAACTTTCTTCTGGGTCCCGATATCGCCCGTCAAGGGCATGTATATCTTGCCATTAGAGTTTGAGTATTTCCACGTAGGGAATCCCGCAGCAGGAACATTGCGGCCCTCCCACGCCTTTTCCTCCACCAGCGTGGTGTACTTATAACGAATGGGTTTGCTCTCATCCAGCGTCCAGACGAAGTCTCCGTCCTTATAGATGACCTCCTGACCCCGCCAGGTGGGCTTGAAGGTCATGTCGCTGCTCTTTCCAAAGTCGATGGAAACGCTGGCGTTGGTAAAGCCGAGCGTGTCCGGCCATTGCAGATGCACGCTGGTCTTACCGGCGAGCGCGCCGTTGACCATCAGTCCGATGCTCGCCTCGCCGCAGCCCTCGGGCGCCGTGTAGAGGCCGTTTGCATCGATGCTGCCGCCGCCGGAGAGGACCTCCCACTCCGCGCCTGCGGGAATCTGCGCGCCGCTGCCCGCGCCGTCCACGCCGGTGGCGGTGAACTGCACCTTGCTGCCGGGCGTGTAGATCGCGTTGTTCGGGGTCAGAACGGCGTGGTCGAACTCGCCGGTCGGCTTTGCCGTGGAGAGGACCATCAGCGTGTTGGACACGCGGCGCTCGTAACCATCGGACGGACGGCAGCGCAGCGTCAGGCCCGCAGAGTCCGCCGTTTCCGGCTCGCCCTCGCGCTGGGTGGCAAAGGTAGAAGAGCCGCCGCCGTCAAGGTTGACGGCCTGCACACAGCCCAGCGCTTCCATTGCCGCGCCGACCTCCGCCATGGTCATACCAACGGAATAGGGGGCCTGACGGCCGTCGACCATCAGCATCACCACCGTGCCGTCGGCCTTGATGCCGATGGCGGTGCGGGACGCGCGGGTGAAATTGTCAAGCCCGCTGGTGGCGTGCCCGTCCTTGAAAATATCGCCGAAGCCGGAAACGGCTTCCCGCACGTTTCCTCTGTCAAGGGCGGCGTTGCACTCCTGCGCGCTCGTGATATGCGCATTGCCCTCCATGTCGATCCAGAAGGTCGTAGAGGTCGCCCGGTTGATCACAGTGCCGTCCATGATGAACGCACCGCCGGGGCGGCCGTTGCTCATATCGTAGCCGCCGGCGTTGATCGCGCCGACAACGTTAGTATTGCGGCGGGACTGCATACTCTGGGCCTGCTCGGTCGTCTTGCGCATGGTCCAGCTCTTTCCGAGCGCGATGGCTTCGATGTTGTCGTCGCCGTAGCCGACTGCAATGGATGCCTTGGAGCCTTCGCCCACCTTGACCTCCATCACATGGCCCATCATCTGCTGGGTCAGCGCGCTGTTGTTCAGGACCCACTCGTACTCCTTCACATCAGGCGTGATGGCATAGCTCTTTTCAGAGATCTGCCGGATGCCCAGCTTGTCAAGGCCGCTGCCGCTGGGGATCTCCACCGCTCCGGCCGGCACCGGCAAGAGCGACAGGGTCATGCAAAGCGTCAGCAGCATTGCTAACAATTTCTTCTTCATGTCTTTTCTCCCTCTGTTTGTATTTTGTCCGCTATTCGTTCTGCTTGCCTACAAACAATATACCTCACACCCCTTAACCGAATTTCGTTTCTTCCTCCTCTTCACGCAGCTGCCGCCGCAGGCGGCTGAGCGTGACCGGCGTCATGCCGAGGAAAGACGCAATATACTTGTTGTTCACCGTGTTGATCAGCCCCGGATACTCCCGGAGGAACTGCTGATAGCGCTGCATCGCCGTGCAGCAATGCATACTCATCTTCCCCCGCCAGTAGAAGTACAGCGCCCGTTGGAGCAGCTGGTTGTACTCCTTGATGAAGGCAATGTTATCTTCATACTGCTGCGCAACCTGCTCCACGGGAACGAGCAGGCACTCCGCGTGCGAGAGCGCCTCAATGTTGACGTGCGAGCGCTCGCCGATGCTGTAGCAGCCGATGAGCAGGCTGCCGCGGTGATAGGCGAACCAGTCCGTCACATCCCTGCCCTCCTGATCGAGCACGTAGCCGCGGAACATACCGCTCACGAGGATCGGCAGCTGCGTCTGCACGCTTCCCTCTTCAAGAAGGAGCTCACCCTTTTCATATCGTTCCAGCTTTGCGTTTTCAGACAACCGGCTCAGGTGTTCCTCACCCAGATTCCGGTAGTACTCCCATATCAATCTCTCTGTTTGCAAGAAACTCCCTCTTTTCTTCCACACACTTACAAAAATTGTAAGCATTTGGAGATTTTTTGTCATTAACACAGGTTAATTTCGGCATTTCTTACATCAATTGAATTGTCAGGATCGCTGCGCCGCACGGCGGCGGGCTGGGGTTAAAACA
>OCQZ01000203.1_pt1 | contig 17982 bp, 8 predicted proteins | sample 1538921 | NCBI WGS metagenome assembly OCQZ01 (sample SAMN03418269, study PRJEB22391) | human gut metagenome | biome: human-gut; feature: organic feature; material: feces | host: Homo sapiens | place: Tanzania | collected 2013-01 | reverse complement strand
CTATTTTATGAGTTCTTCCAAGAACGCAACGTCTTTATTGACAAGAAGAGATATGTCCTGAATGCTCATCCCCTTCTCAATCATGGCATTGACCATAGCTTTGAGCATGAGATCTTTCTGTTTGAGGTCTTCATCCTTCTGTTTGAGGTCTTCATTCTTCTGTTTGAGGTCTTCATCCTTCTGCTTAATCTCAGACTCCTTTTGTTTCAGCTCGGATTCCCTCTGCTTCAGCTCCTGGTCTTTTTTCATGATGGCCGTGTCGCGGTCTTCAATGGCTGAGAAGTATTCATCTTCAACGTTCATGTCTGTCCTTACGTCCGCGTCTGCTGCTGCGGCAGTCAGTCGGTGGATTAGGTACATGATGTCGGCATCGTCTTGATAGCACGTCTCGTCAATGTTGAGCACTTGGGCATCGCGTGTGTTCTTTTTGCTTTGGTCGAACACGCTCAACACCTTCTCCAGTCGGTTGTTGACCTGTCCACGGAGCAGGGGAATCTGTACGATGATGCTGTTGTGCGTCAGACTTTCGACAAACGGGTTTGGCATGCCTTTCGATACCTCCTGTCCGTCGTAGTTATAAGCCTTATGGTTGACGTAGATGACTGGGTCGGGAATGTCTCCCACGCAGTGTCCCAGCAAATAGACCGCCACCATCGGGTAGGCGTACCCTTTCTTGGAGTCGACCTGTATGTTGTTTTTGTTGCTGTATTGCACGCCGAGGTATTGTCGGAAGCGCAACGTCTCAGTGTCCAGCCATGTTTTCTGGAGCTCAATCAAGATGACTTGCTGCGAACCGTCTTCCTCACAGACCGTCGCCGCAAAGTCGATGCGGAACATCGAAAGCGTGTCTCGTGAAGTGTTGGCATATTCGTGAGGCCGCATCGTGACATGCAGCACTTCCTTCTTTAGCAAGGCGGAAAGCACCGTCTTGGCAATACGCTCGTCTTCCATGATGTATTTGAAGACAGAGTCGTATATCGGGTTGGCGATATGTACGATCATGATTTGTGGGTTATACTATGGTTGGAAATATGTTACGCAGTTCTATTTTATGAGTTCTTCCAAGAACGCAACGTCTTTATTGACAAGAAGAGATATGTCCTGAATGCTCATCCCCTTCTCAATCATGGCATTGACCATAGCTTTGAGCATGAGATCTTTCTGTTTGAGGTCTTCATCCTTCTGTTTGAGGTCTTCATTCTTCTGTTTGAGGTCTTCATCCTTCTGCTTAATCTCAGACTCCTTTTGTTTCAGCTCGGATTCCCTCTGCTTCAGCTCCTGGTCTTTTTTCATGATGGCCGTGTCGCGGTCTTCAATGGCTGAGAAGTATTCATCTTCAACGTTCATGTCTGTCCTTACGTCCGCGTCTGCTGCTGCGGCAGTCAGTCGGTGGATTAGGTACATGATGTCGGCATCGTCTTGATAGCACGTCTCGTCAATGTTGAGCACTTGGGCATCGCGTGTGTTCTTTTTGCTTTGGTCGAACACGCTCAACACCTTCTCCAGTCGGTTGTTGACCTGTCCACGGAGCAGGGGAATCTGTACGATGATGCTGTTGTGCGTCAGACTTTCGACAAACGGGTTTGGCATGCCTTTCGATACCTCCTGTCCGTCGTAGTTATAAGCCTTATGGTTGACGTAGATGACTGGGTCGGGAATGTCTCCCACGCAGTGTCCCAGCAAATAGACCGCCACCATCGGGTAGGCGTACCCTTTCTTGGAGTCGACCTGTATGTTGTTTTTGTTGCTGTATTGCACGCCGAGGTATTGTCGGAAGCGCAACGTCTCAGTGTCCAGCCATGTTTTCTGGAGCTCAATCAAGATGACTTGCTGCGAACCGTCTTCCTCACAGACCGTCGCCGCAAAGTCGATGCGGAACATCGAAAGCGTGTCTCGTGAAGTGTTGGCATATTCGTGAGGCCGCATCGTGACATGCAGCACTTCCTTCTTTAGCAAGGCGGAAAGCACCGTCTTGGCAATACGCTCGTCTTCCATGATGTATTTGAAGACAGAGTCGTATATCGGGTTGGCGATATGTACGATCATGATTCCTATGAGTTATGCGTTGGTTAGTAATGCGTTTTACCTTACAACAAAGGTAAGCATAATTTGTGGATTTCCATTCATACAGAGGGCGAAATGTGAAAAGATACTGGATTTGAGTACCCTTAGAATCCAAACAAATGATAATGGCAAAGACGTTTTGACCACATTCCCAACTTTTTTCGTACCTTTGCGGAAATAATGGGCGCTCAATATTCAGCGGTGTTTAGGCTGCATGTGTTTGGGGCGCCAGTCAAATATAGTAACAAATCTAAAGCAACGAATATAATGGCTCAAGAAGACGTTTTCAAGAAAATCGTTTCGCATTGCAAGGAATATGGTTTCGTGTTCCCCTCAAGCGAAATTTATGACGGTCTTGCCGCTGTCTATGACTACGGTCAGAATGGTGTAGAACTTAAGAATAACATCAAGCAATATTGGTGGCAGTCAATGGTGCTGCTTCACGAAAACATCGTGGGCATCGATTCAGCCATTTTTATGCACCCAACCATCTGGAAGGCTTCCGGACACGTTGATGCCTTCAATGATCCCCTCATTGACAACCGCGATTCAAAGAAGCGCTATCGTGCCGATGTCCTGATTGAAGATCAGATTGCAAAATACGACGAGAAAATCGAAAAGGAAGTGGCCAAGGCTCGCAAACGTTTTGGCGAAGCTTTCGATGAGGCTCAGTTCCGTTCAACCAACGCACGTGTGTTGGAACACCAGGCCAAGCGTGACGCCCTCCATGAGCGTTATGCTGAGGCCATGAATAAGATGGACCTTGCTGAACTCAAGCAGATTATTCTCGACGAAGAAATCGTATGCCCCATTTCTGGTACACGCAACTGGACCGACGTTCGTCAGTTCAACCTCATGTTTAAAACCGAGATGGGTTCAACGGCTGATGGCGCTTCAACCATCTATCTCCGTCCGGAGACCGCGCAGGGAATCTTCGTCAACTACCTCAACGTGCAGAAAACGGGCCGCATGAAGCTTCCCTTCGGTATCGCACAGATTGGTAAGGCTTTCCGTAACGAGATTGTTGCGCGTCAGTTCATCTTCCGCATGCGCGAGTTCGAACAGATGGAAATGCAGTTCTTCGTGAAGCCGGGAACAGAAATGGAATGGTTTAAGTTCTGGAAGAAAACCCGTCTCGCCTGGCATGAAGGCCTCGGATTCGGTGACGAATGCTATCGTTATCACGACCACGAGAAGTTGGCCCATTACGCCAACGCCGCCACCGACATCGAATTCAAGATGCCGTTCGGTTTCAAGGAAGTGGAAGGTATTCACTCACGCACCAATTTCGACCTCTCGCAGCACGCCAAGTTCTCAGGTCGTAAGATATTGTACTTCGACCCAGAGACCAACGAGAGCTATATCCCTTACGTCATCGAGACCTCTATCGGTGTCGACCGTATGTTCCTCAGCGTGATGTGCCACAGCTACCAGGAAGAAAAGCTCGAAAACGGAGAAACCCGTGTAGTCCTCAAACTTCCTGCAGCCCTCGCACCGGTGAAGCTCGCCGTGCTCCCGCTCGTCAAGAAAGACGGACTGCCTGAGAAGGCACGCGAAATCATGGACGACCTCAAGTTCCACTTCAACTGCAAATACGACGAGAAAGACTCCATCGGCAAGCGCTATCGCCGCCAGGATGCCATCGGTACGCCTTACTGCATCACCGTCGACCACGACACGCTCAACGACAACTGCGTCACATTGCGTAACCGTGACACCATGGAGCAGCAGCGCGTTTCAATCGACAGCCTGCGTTCGCTCATCGAAGACAAGGTCAGCATCACGTCTCTGCTTAAGAAACTCTGATACGCTCAGAGCCGTATTACGAAAGAAATATCCAATCTGGGGAGAAGCACAAAACATTTCTCCCCAGAACTTTTGGTAGGCGTTCAAAGCAGACCAAACGGCTTTTGCATCGTTGCGCATTCTGAAATGAAAAGCAGATGAGCGTTCCAGCCATCCATGCGCTTTCATCGTTGCCGCCAAACGGCAGTTTTAGGCTGCCCCGAACTTCAAGGCCATACATTAACTTTGACCGTCAACTTACATTCCCAAAGCCCATGAAGCGACTTTTAAAATACATTTTCGTCCTGCCAACCCTTCTGTTTGCTTTCACATCCTGCGAGGAAACCGAGAGCACAGAAGACATGCAGTATGCCAATTGGCAAGCACGCAACAGCAGTTACTTCACCGAGACAATGAATACGGCCAAGAATGCCATTGCCGCCGCCAAAGCCCAATATGGCAACGACTGGGAAGCCCATTGCGACTGGCGCATCTATTGTTCTATGTACAACGATGCCACCCAAACGGGCTCTCCGACCGACTCCATCGCCGTCTTCATCAAGGAGCGCGGCACAGGAAGCGGTTGTCCGCTTTACACCGACACCGTGCGTGTTAACTTCATGACGCGCACCATCCCCAACGAATTGGGAGAAGATGCCGAATCTAAAAACCTCGGCAAGCTCGTCAGCTATTCTGGTGTTAGCAAGAATGAAGCCGACATATTCAGTCCGCTCTATTGCATGCCAAACAAGGTGGCCGTCAGCAACAACGTGGAGGGCCTCACCACGGCGCTCCAATATATGCACATCGGAGACCGTTGGCAGGTGTACATCCCGAGCGAGTTGGGCAACGGCGTGAACGGCCTTACAAACATTCCGGCCTATTCCACATTGATCTACGACATCCAGCTGAAAGCCTATTACCGCGTTGGTACAACGGTGCCAAACTGGCGTTGACGTCTCGCCTGTCGGCGACGTAAGATGTGGGCACTTCCGAGTGTTTAGGACGGAGGGATACACTGGAAATAGAAGGCCAGTCAGTATGTATATTATAATAGGTGCTGATTTCATAGACGATCATACATCTAAGAAAAAAGCGCAGACCAACGGACAAATCATGCGAAGTTGGCCTGCGCTTTTATTTTTCCTCCGAAGAGTCAGTCGGTATTCCGAAAAAATCGCTATCTTTGCAAATGAATAGCGCCTGTGGCGAAATTGGTAGACGCGCCAGACTTAGGATCTGGTGTTTTACGACGTGTAGGTTCGAGTCCTATCAGGCGCACGAAGAAATCCTAACTGCTTAAATATGAGTGGTTAGGATTTTTTGTTTATAATAATCCAGCAAATTTTGCCGCAAAATCGTTTCGCTTTTTCGAGTTCTATTTGCCGTTCTTCGTTTTACCGCGATTGCTAAATCGTGGTAAAACATCCATCGCGGTAAAAACCTATAGTTAAGTCCTACACAGCAAACAGCTGCAGACGCTTCTTTTCCCCCGCTGCCTTACCACAATATAACAATATTTTGCAGCCTGCATCTCGAATTATTTCATACATTTGCAGAACAGATTTCACTCCTTAAAAAATATCAACATGAACAACATTCCATTAGTATTTTGGCTCATTCCGATAGCCAGCGTTGTGGCATTGGGAATGGCGTGGTTCTTCTTCCGCTCAATGATGCGCGAGGAAGAAGGAACAGAAAGAATGAAGGAGATTGCAGCCCACGTGAGAAAGGGCGCTATGGCTTACCTGAAGCAGCAATACAAGGTCGTGACCATCGTCTTTGTTGTGCTCGCCATTGTCTTCGCCTTCATGGCCTACGTTCTGAAAGTGCAGAATCCGTGGGTGCCCTTTGCCTTCCTCACCGGCGGTCTCTTTTCCGGTCTGGCGGGCTTCTTCGGGATGAAAACAGCCACTTACGCTTCGGCACGTACTGCCAACGGTGCGCGTTCCGGCCTCGATAAAGGCTTGAAGATTGCCTTCCGCAGCGGTGCGGTGATGGGCCTCGTTGTCGTTGGCCTCGGATTGCTCGACATCGCTATATGGTTTATTGTTCTTAACGCCGTGTATGCAGGAGAGGGAACAGCCCTCGTCACCATCACCACCACCATGCTCACCTTCGGTATGGGCGCATCCACGCAGGCGCTCTTCGCCCGTGTTGGTGGCGGCATCTACACCAAGGCCGCCGATGTGGGGGCCGACCTCGTGGGAAAAGTGGAGGCAAACATTCCTGAAGACGACCCCCGCAATCCCGCCACCATTGCCGACAATGTGGGCGACAACGTCGGTGACGTTGCCGGAATGGGCGCCGACCTCTATGAGAGCTATTGCGGTTCCATCCTGTCGACGGCCGCTTTGGGCGCCACGGCCTTTGCCCTGAACGGCGACATGCAGCTTCGCGCCGTCATTGCTCCGATGATTATTGCCGCGATTGGCATCTTCCTTTCTCTCATCGGCATCTATCTGGTGCGCACGAAGGAAGGGGCAACCATGAAAGACCTGCTCCGCTCGCTGGCGCTTGGCACAAACGTCAGTGCCGCGCTCATTGCCGTCGCCACCTTCGTCATCCTCTATCTGCTGGGCATTGAAAACTGGCTCGGACTGTCCTTCTCCGTCATCAGCGGTCTCGCCGCCGGTGTCATCATTGGACAGGCAACGGAATACTATACGTCGCAGAGCTACAAGCCGACGAAGAAAATTGCCGAGGCCTCGCAAACCGGTCCTGCAACCGTCATCATCAAAGGCATCGGAACCGGCATGATTTCAACGATGATTCCAGTGGTGACCATCTCCGTTGCCATCATGCTCAGCTATCTCTGTGCCAACGGTTTCGATATGTCGCTCTCTGCAAAGTCCATCAGTACGGGACTTTACGGCATCGGCATTGCTGCTGTCGGCATGCTCTCAACCCTCGGCATCACCCTTGCCACTGACGCCTACGGCCCCATCGCCGACAACGCCGGCGGCAACGCGGAGATGAGCGGACTGGGCGAAGAAGTGCGTGAACGCACCGATGCCCTCGACGCTTTGGGCAACACCACCGCCGCCACGGGTAAAGGCTTTGCCATCGGTTCTGCCGCGCTGACGGCCCTCGCCCTCCTTGCTTCTTACATCGAGGAAATCAAGGTGGCTATGGTGCGTGCCGTTGAAAACGGCAAACAATATGTTGACGCTGCTGGAAACGTTTTCAACCCGACAGATGCCACCACGATCGACTTCATCAATTTCTTCCAGGTGAACCTCATCAATCCGAAGGTGCTCGTTGGCGCCTTCATTGGCGCGATGGCGGCCTTCCTCTTCTGCGGCCTCACGATGGGCGCCGTTGGGCGTGCCGCAGAATCAATGGTTCAGGAAGTGCGTCGGCAGTTTCGTGAAATCAAGGGCATACTTGAAGGCAAGGCAACCCCCGACTACGGCAGCTGTGTGGAGATAAGCACGCGCAGTGCCCAGCGTGAGATGATCATCCCGTCGCTGCTCGCCATCGTCATCCCAATCATTGTCGGCCTCGTTCTCGGAGTGGCTGGCGTTCTCGGACTTCTCACTGGCGGACTTGCTGCCGGCTTCACGCTTGCCGTTTTCATGTCTAATTCCGGTGGCGCATGGGACAATGCCAAAAAATTGATTGAAGAAGGCAACTTCGGCGGCAAAGGCAGTGAAAACCACAAGGCCACCGTTGTTGGCGACACGGTTGGCGACCCGTTTAAAGACACGTCTGGTCCGTCGCTCAACATCTTGATCAAACTGATGTCGATGGTGAGCATCGTTATGGCCGGTCTGACAATTACATTCCTTTGAGATATATCTTCAAGAAATAACAAGCCTAATACTTGTCAGCGCCTCTGGGACGTGAGACAAACACCTCTTGGACGTGAGACGACCGCCTCTGGGACGTGAGACAAACGCTTCTGGGACGTGAGATGACCGTCTCTGGGGCGGCGTTCGCCGACAGACTGCTTTTCTGAAATGCCACGCCGCGTTCAAGCCTCAAATATCATTGGGATGTGTTTCAGAAAGCGGGGTCAGTTGCCCGTTCCTCCAAGCCTCCCAAATGCTTGATGGAGATAAAACAAAAAAAACTCGTTGCAGAGCCCAAGAGCATCTGCAACGAGTTTTTTTAAAACGAGTTTTTTTATTTGTCTTCACCTTCAGGCACCTTCCATCCCGCAGCCTTGGCAATGCGGTAAGGAATCTGCGTGTTGTCGATCTTTCCGGCGAAAGCCTCAGAACCGACACCGATGGCAAAGACGGGGACGTAGCCGTTAGAGTGGCCGCCGCTCTGCCAGCCAATCAAGGCACATTCGGCGAGAGTGCGGCGGGCAGCGTCGCTGATGCCGCTCAGCGTGCTGTAAAGATTCTTCGAGTTGGCCGATTTGCCGTTGATGTAAGCCTCGAAAGCACGCTTCATGCGGTCGGTCTGGTGGTCAGAGAGCTTCACGCCTCCCCAGAATCCCCAGTTCTCCTTCAGGTCGCGCTGCATGCGTCCCCAAGTCAGCTTGTTGCCCAACTTCTTGTGCAGGCGGTCGAGATAGCGAGTGTATTCTTCAGCACTCATCTTCTGCAACCTCAGTCGGCAAGCGTGGAGTTCATAGGCGCCGCGTCCCAAGACGATGCCGCCCGTCTCGTGGTCGGCCGTGATGACGATGAGCGTTTCGTCGGGGTGCTGCTGATAAAATTCATAGGCCACCTTCACCGCGTTGTCCAAATCAATCGTTTCGAGGAAAGCCGTCGCCGCGTCGTTGGCGTGGCAGGCATAGTCAATCTTTCCGCCCTCAATCATCAGGAAGAAACCGTCTTTCTCCTTCTGTTTCTGCGTGAGGAACGAGATGCTAGCACGCGTGATGTCTTGCAGCGTCAAGTCGCCCGGCTTGCGGTCGATGGCGTAAGGCAAACACGTGCGGTCGTTGTTGCTTGGGGTAGAAGGCTGCAGGAGGATGAACTTCTTTGCCTGCTTGCTTGTCTTCTGGAATTGCTTGTAGCTGCGGGCAATGGTGTATCCCGCCTGCTCGCAGCGCTCAAACAATGTTCCCGTAGCCGTGGAATCTTTTTTGTTTTCTGGTATGCGGAAATCAGAGCCGGCATAAAAGTCAAAATCGGCCTTGATGAGGTCCTTGCCGATTTCGTAATATAAGTCGCGCTTGGGCTGGTGGGCATAGAAAGCGGCTGGCGTGGCATGGTCAACAGAAACGTTTGTTGAGATGCCCACGGCAGCTCCGCTCTGCTGGGCCCATACGGCCACGCTCGTGACGGGCGTCTGCAGGTCGGCCAGCATGCCGAGCGCACTGTTTTTCGTTTTGCGTCCCGTGGACAGCGCCGTGCCAGCGGCGGCAGAGTCCGTCACGCCGTTGGTGGCAGAAAAAGTGGTGACGAGGCCTACGGCCGGAAATTGCGTAAAGAGCAGCGGTTCAACGCCGATGCGTCCCTGCAAGGCCGCAAGATACGTTTCGGTGCCGTTCACTTGGTTGACACATACCATCGCCAATGAAGTAGAACACATATTTGGCCCTACCCTCGGCAAAAGAGGTGATGGCGATCAAAAAGAGCATCGCCAAACTCAGAAAACCTTTTTTCATGTTATAGTAGTTGTGATTAAGTAATGAACTCCGTTTGGAAGCGTAGTCCACGTGAAAAAGCGGTACGCCCCTACAAAAGTACATAAATATTCAGTGCAACAGGCGCCCGTGTGACCGAAAAAATCCAGTGGCTGGGAAAATTTTGTTGACAGAGGTGGCCACGCCTTCCCCTTGATTGCCTTCATGTTGCCCAGAAAGAGGGCCTCCGTTGTTCCCTCCTGTTGTCATTATGGCTTTTTGACATTATTTATACAGAGAAACGCTACTGCAATCCAAATTAAATTGCGAAATTTGCATGGAGAGCAATAGGCATGAATCGGTTCGGGCTACTTCGTTATAGCGTAGTCCGATATTCGTGTGCCGCTTGCTCCTTCTATGTAAAACAAATCTTTTTACAAATATATGAAGAAAAAAAACTACTTAACATCAGCACTCCTCGTTGGTGGTCTCCTCGCTGGAAGCCTCACGGCTGGAGCAACGGTACGTACCGTTAAGCTGAACACCTCAAAACCCGTCGGGACTGAGATCACGCTTCAGGTGAACCGCACCTATGCTGGTGTCACCGTTGACTGGGGAGACGGTCAAGTGGAAACCTACAAGGCCGAATCTGGCGAAGTGATTCAAATCACGGGCACGGTGAAGGGCTCTTTCATCACCATCTCTGGCAACGAAGCTTGGGACATGCTCGCTTGCCCCAATTGCGGTGTGGAAATCATCGACCTCACCAATGCCAAGGACATGCGTTCGCTCTTCTTGCAAAACAACAACCTCATGACTGTGCCTTTGCAGGGCATGACGAAGTTGGTTGACTTCGATGCCAGCAACAACAAGCTGAACAAGATCGAATTTACGCAGTCGAGCTATCCTGAAAAGGACCTCCTGAGCATTGAAAACTTCAATGTGGCCAACAACCAGCTCTCTGGTTCCTTCGTCATCCGCGCAAACACGCTGCGCTCTCTCGACGTGAGCAACAACGAATTTACGGCGGTTTACACCTCAAGCAACCCTTCGCTCGACTATCTTGACGTGAGCCACAACCAGTTGAGGACTCTCTCTTTGGCTGGCAACCCGCAGCTCTCCACGCTCATCTGCAACGACAACGCCCTGACCAACATCATTTGGCCAGCTGGCATCACGACGATGCAGCAGCTCATCTGCGACAACAACTCGTTGAGCACAACTTTCAATTTGGCCAACTGTAACAAGTTGAGCGATGTTTCAATCGCCAACAACAAAATCAGCTCAATCTATTTGTCGGGTAGCTCAAAGACCAACAGCTTGAACGTGTCAAACAATCAGCTCGGTCTCGGTGCGCTGCCTTTGCGTGCCGTGCGTCCAACGCAGCTCTCGTTTAATCCGCAGGCTCCCGTTGATATTTCAGGCTATGCCAACGTGAAGAAAAAAGACGGCGTGCCTTACATGCCGGTGGTTGAATGGGCCAAACGCCGCGAAAACGGCATTGATTTGACCGAATTGCGCAACATCGGTGTGACGTCAACCAGCACGGGTACGACGGAAGGTGTTGTTACTTGGTATGCCATCGAAAACGGCGAAGAGAAGGAACTCACGCCGGGACGTACGTCTGCAGCTATGAACGACTATTTCGCACAGGGTGCTAAATATAATTTCTTCACCCCGCACGCCAAAGTGTTTGCACGCATCGTAGCCAACTCGGTATATAAAGACGACAACATCAGCATCAACACCAGCGTAATCGCCGTGGGCGAAGACATGACCACTGGCATCGGCCAGGTTGTCAACGAAAACGGCACGCTCCAGATTGCCACTTCACGCGGCAACCTCACCCTCCAGAGCGAACGCGCCATCAGCGTAACGGTTCGTGCGCTCAACGGCAAGACGGTATGGGCCGGAACGGTCAATGGCGTTGAAACCATTTCGCTCCAGTCTGGCGTTTACATCGTGAACGGACAGAAAGTGGTGCTCTGATAAGCGCTCATAGATTTCGATAGCTTTAAACCAACGACAGCACTCGTCTTCTGTGCGCTGTCTGATTTATTCCAAAAAACATCAAACGATGAATATTTTCAAAAACTTATTATACGGCTCCTTGGTGATGGCTTCTCTCACGACAGTGCCTGCTTTCGCGCAGAACACACTGCCTGAAGGTTCTCTCAAGATGATTGTAACGCCACACAACCAGAGCATCAATAGTTACGAGCGTACACTCTGCCTCAACATCAAGGCCAACGTGAAATACACGGTGAGCAGCGACCAGAGCTGGGTGAAGGTGCGCAAAGGTTCCGGCAATTCGGTTTACGTTCACGTAGACCAAAACTACGCTATGGAGGCTCGTTCGGCCAACGTAGAATTCGTGAGCAACGACGGCAAGATTTCGCAGACACTCGTCGTGACGCAGGCTGCCGATGGTTCGGCTGCCGAACTCCCGACAGACGTTCGCATCTATCCGTCTTCGGCAACAGACAACACGCATGCTAATTCGGGCAGCGACGGCGGTGTGGCATACACTTATGACAACGACTTGTCAACGCTCTACCACTCGGCTTACAGCCCAAGTAAGTTTGTGGTGTCGCAGACCAATCCAGCGATTCTGACCTATAACTTCAAGGATGTCAGCAACATCGACTACATGACCTACGTTCCGCGTCAGAGTGGCACCAATGGTAACTTCGGTAACTTCAGCGTTTACTATAAGCTCCAGGGCGACACAGAATATAAGCACTTCGGCGATTTCAACAACAACGGAAGCAACAACGAATACACCGTTAAGTTTAACGGTGCCCTCGTTAACCCAATTTCTGTTCAGGTCCGTGTTTACGACGGTACGCTGGGCTACGCTTCTTGTGCTGAAATGAAGTTCATGCAGGACGGCGGCGCTACAACGGCCTTTGATATCTTCGCCGACAACCTCCTTACTTCTTTGAAGAAGGACGTGACCCTCGACCAAATCGAAGCCATTTCGAATCCGTTCGTGAAGGGCCTCGCTCTGAAACTTTATGACGGTTCTTACGACAAGAAATACCGTGTGGCAGAATTCCCTTGCTTGCTCAGCGTTCAGGCGTTGGCTGCAAAATGGAATGTCGATGGTAAATACTACGACCAGATGGCTGGCGTGACGGGTATCAGCTTCGCTCCGGGCACTTATGCCATTGCTTGCGAAATGCCAGAAGGCCGCACGGCTAAGTTGAAGATCGTTTCTTGGTACAACGGCAAGAAAGGCGACAGCTTCGATGGTGGTAATCCGCAAACGGCTACCTTCACCCTCAAAAACGGCCTGAACGTTATCGAATACCAGCCGACGAAGATGGGCTTGACCTATTATGGCGCTTGGGATGATGCTTTCAACGGTCTCGGCTACATCGTTTATGACGATGACACGGATCCAGACGCTGTTGCTCCGTTGAAGGTTCACTTCATCAACGCTGTTGTCAATGGTTACCTCTCAGAAGACCTCACCAATGAGGAGATGCACGAGTTGACTGGCAATGCCAAGAACTCTCACATGGACGTTGTTTCGAAGAAGGTTCACGCCGTTTGGTCTTCCAAGGGCTTGCACAGCTTCTGTAAGTCAACCACGGGCGGCCTCGGCTATAAGCAGTACATGAACGTGCTCGACTCTCTGATCGTTTGGGAACACGACGTGCTCGGCTTCACGAAGTACAACCTCGTTCCGAAGAACCGCACCTTCGCTTATGTCAACTATACTTACTACATGTTCCAGGGCGGCCTTGGCGTATCCTTCCACGTTGACCAGGAAAGCCGTGTGCTCAACTGCAACACGTTGATCAACCGCGATGACGACGCCATCTGGGGCCTTAGCCACGAGTGGGGACACCAGCATCAGCTCCACCCATACTTCTGCTGGACTGGTACGACGGAAGTTACCAACAACGTAAACTCTTACTACAACGTCATGAAGATGGGCTACCGCACCAGCGATAAAATCGATGCGTGGAAGCCTGCACGTAAGCACTTCATTGACGACAACCTCTCTGGCGTGACAATTGCCAGCGATGCCCGTAAGAAGGCTTACGATAATGTTGGCGGTTTGAGCTGGAACGCTGACTACTATGCTTTGGGTCAGGAAATGAAGGACAACACCATTGTCAAGCAGTCTGAAAACCTCGTGAAGGGCTTGAGCATCCACGAAGTGGGCGTTGGTGAAACGCTTTGCCCGTATATCATGTTGAATAACTACTTCACGGTGGTTAAGAACATGCCAGACTTCACGCCTGATATGTATGAGGCACTTCGTCAGACCGACAAAGACGGCGGTTCTAACATTGAAAAGAAAGACGGCGTCGACAAGTACGAACTCGTTGCCTCTGCTCAGAACAACGACAAGAACAATGGTTTGGCTCGCTTGAAGGCTGCATATCCAAACTCAATTTGGACGAAGTACATCACTGCTGGCCACACTTCACGCAACACCAACTCTATGCCGTTCGTGCTCAACTACATCCGCAAGGCAAGCCGCCTCTCTGGCTACAACCTCTTCCCGTTCTTCGAACGCTGGGGCTTCCTCCGCCAGGTTGCCATGTACATCGGCGACTACGGCAACGGATGGTGCGTCTTCCCGAAGGCTGCCTACGACGAGTTTAAGGCCGATATGGACGAACTCGTAGCAAAGGGCGTTCTTAAGGAAATGCCAGAAGGTATGGTTGAAGAAATCTCCAACACGGCAGATCGCTTCATGCCAAAACCTGTATTCCCCAACTGATAGCAATTCTTGCTGAACAATACTAAAAACCGGGAGATTCCTCGCAAAGGGGAATCGCCCGGTTTTTTGGTATGGTCAAAGAATAAGTTGAGTAATTTTGACCTGTATTTTTCTTGGTGTTTTCTCGCGTGTCTGTCCATTTGATAAACCATTCATTCCGACCATCCGACAAGTTTTTTGTAAATTTGCAGAAAACGTCAAACATCAGCCTATGCTCATCACCTATACCTTCTTCCAGCATGCCTTGCTCGGCAGCCTTTTGGCCTGTTTGCTCTGCGCTATGGTCGGCACCTATGTCGTGACGCGCCGCATGGTCATCATGGGCGGTGGCATGGCCCATGCCTCCTTGGGCGGTGTTGGCTTGGGCGCCTATTTCGGTTTCTCGCCCCTTGTCGGCGCCGCTGTCTTCGCCCTTCTCTCCGGTTTGGGCATTGGGGCGCTTTCCAGCAAGAAGCGCGTGCGGGAAGATTCCGCCATCGCCCTGCTCTGGACGCTCGGCATGAGCATCGGCATCCTGTTTTCCTACCTCACGCCAGGCTTCATGACCGACCTCCCCGCCTACCTCTTTGGCGATGTGCTCTCCATCACGCAGAGCGACCTTTGGCTGATGGGCATGCTGACCGCCCTCACCTTCCTCTTCTTCAATCGTTGCCTCGACGCCATCATACTCGTTGCCTACGACCGCGATTTCGCCCGCACGCAGCGTCTTCCCGTCCGCACGCTCGAAATCGTCATGACGGCCCTCATGGCGCTCACCATCGTGGGCTGCCTCCACATGGTCGGCATCGTGCTCGTCGTGTCGCTCCTCTCCGTGCCGCAGATGACGGCGGCCCTCTTTGCCCGCACCTTTCGCGGCATCCTCCTCCTCTCAGCCCTCATTGGCTATGCCGGCTGCTTGGGCGGCCTTTGGCTCTCCTATGCCGCCAATGTGCCGAGTGGAGCCGCCATCATCCTTTGTGCCATCGCCATTTACTTCCTGGCAAGAGCAATAAAGTGGCTGCAGAAACGTTTTAAAAGGTAATGGTACATATTATAAACATAATTCTGACCACCTACTTAACATCGGAAAACCCCTCCATCCCATACAAGACAAGCATTATATTTTGTGAAACATAGTTCCAGACATATCCTATTTGGCATCTTGGCAACATTTCTGCCGCTGCTTCTCCTGACCTCGTGTTCATCCAAGAAGAACACGGGGGCAACGCGTTTTTGGCAGTCGTTCAACACGCGCTTCAATGTCTATTTCAACGGCAGCGAGGCTTATAAGGCAGGACTCGAAGAAAAGGAAAAAGGAAACAAGGACAACTACACCGAGACCTTACCGCTTTTCCCCGTCGGCAATGAGAAGTCGAAGACGCTCGGCAAGAGCAATTTCGAAACGGCAATCACTAAATGCCAAAAGGCCATCCAGCTCCACAGCATCAAGCGCCGCCCCATCGTGAAGGGCAACAAGCGCAAGTCGCCGAAGATGAAGGCCTATCTGAGCCGCAAGGAGTTCAACCCATTTTTGAAGAATGCCTGGCTACTGATGGGCAAGGCGCAGTTCCAGAAAGGAGACTTCCTGGAGGCCGCAGCCACCTTCTCATACATCGCCCGCCAGTATGCCGCCGAACCACTGGTGGCTGCAGAAGCCCGCATTTGGCTGGCTCGTTGCTACACGCAGGAAGACTGGTTTTACGATGCCGAAGACGCCCTCAAAAGGGCAGGACGTGACTCGCTGACGGCGCGTCTGCAGCGCGAGCAGACGGTGAGCATGGCCAACCTCTTGCTCAAGCAAGGCCGCCTTGAAGAGGCGTTGCCCTATCTGCGGCAAACGGCACGCTGGGAACGCAGAAAAGCGCAACGTGCCCGTCTTTATTTCTTGCTCGCTCAGGTGGAGACGTCGCTCGGGCATGCCCAGGCGGCCTATAAGGCATACGGAAAATGCCTGCGCCAGTCGCCGCCCTACGAAACGGCCTTCAACGCCCGCATCCGTCAAACGGAGGTGGTGGCCACGGGGCGCAACGCGCAGAAAATGCTTAAACGTCTGCGCCGCATGGCACGCTCGGCAAACAATGCGGAATATCTCGACCAGGTCTATTATGCCATCGGAAATATCCATCTCGCAGCCGCCGACACGGCCAACGCTGTGAAAGCCTACGAAACGGGGCGAACGAAGGCCAAGCGTGCTGGCGTGGAGAAAGGCGTGTTGCTGCTGAAACTCGGCGGCGTTTATTGGGACCTGGGGGCTTACGACAAGGCACAGACGTGTTACGCCGAAGCCATCGGCCTCATCGACAAGACCTATCCAGGATATGAAGACATCACGCGCCGCTCAACGGTGCTCGATGAACTGGTGCCGTACACTTCGGCCGTGCATCTGCAAGACAGTCTGCTCTTGCTGAGCACCATGCCCGAAGCGCAACGCAACGAGGCCATCGACCGCGTCATCAAAGACCTCAAACACCGCGAGGAACTTGAACGACGCAGCAAGGCCGACTCTATTGCGGAGGCTCGTCGCAGCGAAAACGGCGGGAATGCTGGTGGCGGAAATGCCGGCGGCAACCGCAACAACAATTCTCAGCAGCCCAACAGCCAGAATGCGCAGACGTGGTATTTCTACAACCCGACGATGGTCAATCAAGGCAAACTGGATTTCCAGAAGCGTTGGGGACGGCGTAAGAACGAAGACAACTGGCGACGCTCAAACCGCACGGTTTTGGCCACGGCGGAGTCGGACGAATATGACTATGCCGCCGACGATTCCATCAGCAACGCCAACGCTTCTGCCGAGGCCGCAGATTCCACGGCAGACACGGCGGCCGCTGACTCCATTGCCGAAGACCCACACACGAGAGAGTTCTATCTGAAGCAGATTCCTTTCACACCAGAGGCGAAGACGGCTTGCCACGACATCATACAAGACGGCCTCTACAACGCCGGACTCATTGAGAAAGACAAACTGGAGGACTTCCCCCTGGCCGCAAAGACCCTGAAGCGGCTGCAACGCGAATATCCCGAGTTTGAGAAAATGGCCGATGTCTATTATCAGCTCTTCCTGCTCTATTCGCGTTGGAACAAACCGGTGGAGGCCGATGCTTATCGGGCGCTCATGGCGCAGCAATATCCCGACGACGCGATGACGCGGCTCATCAACGACCCCGACTTCGAGCGCAACGCGCGTTTCGGAAAGGCCATTGAAGACTCGCTCTACACGGCCACTTATGAGGCCTACCGCCAGCACCAAACCGATGTGGTGGCACGAAACTTTGCGGTTTCCACCAGTAAGTTCCCCAATGGTGCCAACCGTCCGAAGTTCATCTTCGTGCATGCCCTCAGCCAAATTGGACATGCCGACAACAAAGACATCATGGCCGAGTTGCGTGAACTCGTGAGCAAATACCCCGACAGCGACGTGAGCGAAATGGCCGGTTTGCTGGTGAAGGGCCTTGAGAGCGGCCGTCTGCTGACGGGCGACGGCACAGGTCTCGGTTCGCTTTGGTCACACCGCAGTGCGGAGGCCAATGCCGCCGTTGATGAAGCGGGGCACCGCAAGGAACTGACGACCGACAAAGATGTCCCCTTCATCTGCATCGTGGCCTACCCAACAGACAGTTTGCCCGACGGACAAGTGCTCTACGACCTGGCGCATTTCAACTTTACGGGTTTCAAGGTGCGTAATTTCGACATCGCCCAGGTGCGCGACCCGCAAATCACCCAGTTGCGCGTGGCGGGCTTCAACTCCTTCGCCGAGGCACACCTCTATGCGCAGCAGCTCTTTGCCGATGCCCGCTTTGCTGCCAACATGAAGAAAGCCCGCCTCGTCATCATATCAGCCAGCAATGCCGAACTGCTCGGAACGACCTACAGTTTCGACGACTAT
>OCQZ01000198.1_pt1 | contig 18024 bp, 14 predicted proteins | sample 1538921 | NCBI WGS metagenome assembly OCQZ01 (sample SAMN03418269, study PRJEB22391) | human gut metagenome | biome: human-gut; feature: organic feature; material: feces | host: Homo sapiens | place: Tanzania | collected 2013-01 | reverse complement strand
GGATCACCAAGACCAACGATCTCATGCCCGAAGGAAGCTACACCTTCTACGATGATGGCAGAATGATTATTATCGGAAAGTGAAATTATAGACTTACACACCTTATATTGTGTGCGGGCTTTTGCCTGCACACAATATAAGACTAAATGGAGAAAATGCAAGGATCGGAAGAAACTAAGAAAAACAATGCACCGCCGGTATCCGTGGTGATGCCTGCATACAATGCACGCCCTTATATTGAGGCTGCGATCTGCTCTTTGAAGGAGCAGACATATTCGAGTTGGGAGCTTGTTGTGGTGGACGACTGCTCCGATGACGGGACCTCCGAGCTCCTGAGAGAGCTTGCACGGGAGGACGACCGAATCCACCCTATTTTTAACGAAAACAATCGGGGCGCCGCTGCCGGCAGAAATGTTGCCTTGGAACGGTGCACGGGGAAATATATTGCCTTTCTGGACGCCGACGATATATGGCGGCCGGAGAAGCTTGCTCGTCAAACGGAGATAATCGAGCAAACGGGAGCAGACATAGTTTACTGCTCATACGCAATGATAGATGAGAACGGAACGCCGTGCTATCCGGACTTTGTCGTGGATGAAACGGCGGATTTTGATTCTATGCTGTATAAAAGCGTCTTTAGCTGCTCAACGGTGCTGCTGCGCAGAAGCGCACTTGCCGATCATCGGTTTCGCACCGACTTTTATCACGAGGATTATGCTCTGTGGATGGAGCTGCTGCAGAGCGGCTGCACCGCCGTCGGCATCACCGACGTGCTGGCAGACTATCGAATAGTGAAAAAATCCCGCTCCAATGATAAAATCAAAAGTGCGTGGCATCGCTGGCGGATATATCGGAACTGCCTGCATATGCCGCTTTTCAAAAGCATAAATGCTTTTGCTCACTATGCCGTGAGCGGCCTGAAAAAGTACAACGCATTGCGTAAGGAGATTTGATGAGCTACGATCTGCAACAGCATCAGGCGGTCATGCTGGATATGCTCCGCAAAGTGGATGCAATATGCAAAAAGCACAATATACCTTATATGCTGTTTTCCGGCACCGCATTGGGTGCGGTGAGGCACGGCGGATTTATACCATGGGATGACGATCTTGACGTCATCATGCTGCGCAGCGATTATCGCAGATTTCTTCGACTCGCACCCGCAGAGCTGGGAGAGAAGTATTTTCTGCAGGCTGAGTTTTCCGAGCACTGGCCAATGTTCTTCTCAAAGCTCAGAAAAAACGGCACAGCCTGCATGGAACGATTTGTGCCGAAGGACCCCCTGATGCATCAGGGAGTATGCATAGATATATTCCCGTGCGATAACCTGTCCGATTCGCCGATAAAGCGCCGTCTGCAATTTATAGCGTCCAAGTTCGTGATCGCAGGATCGCTGTACCGTCGGGGCTATATTACGGACAACCCGGCAAAGAAGCTCCTTATGCAGCTTTCCAGACTCTTGCCTTTGCGTGCCGTACACCGCTTTGTGATAAATGAAAAGGAATCACATTCGAAAATGCTGCACTCGTTTTTCGGAGCCTCGTCTCGCTATGAGCGCAGTATATACGAGCGCTGTTGGTTTACCGAGCAATGCGAGCAGATATTTGAAGGAACCCCCTTTCCGGTTTCGGCACATTATGATAAACTGCTTACGACGCTGTACGGTGATTGGAGGCGTATCCCGCCTCAGGAGGAGCGGACCTGCAAGGTTCACGGTGAGATCGTGGATCTGAGCCGCTCGTATGAATATTACCTTCAGCAGCAGAGAGAGAAAAAGTATGAAGTGCTCAGCCGAAGCATTCGCTGAGCGGATGGAGGAAGCAATGCCGCAGCCAAAAGTGCTGGTTATAAGTCATAATGTATTCAGCACCTCCGGAAACATGGGCAAGACCATGGAGAATCTGCTGGCGGGTATAGATCCCGATAATTTGGCGCAGCTTTATTTTCACTCGGAGGTGCCTACCCGTCTGTGCTGTAAGCGGTATTTCCGTATTACGGATCGTGATATGCTTCGTTCGCTGCCGTTCAGACATCCCGTTGGCCGAGCTTACGGCTCCGATGACATTGATACAAAGCGCAGCGTCTCACGAACCGACAGCGGAATGACTGCGAAGGTTTACCAGTTTTCGAGACGGCGGTCGCCGCTTATCTATCTGATGCGTGACCTGCTGTGGAGAATGGGGCGCTGGGACACACCTGCTTTGAAAGAGTGGATAGAAGATTTTTGCCCGGACGTTATTTTTCTTGCTGCCGGGGATTACACGTTTTCATACCGTATCGCCTGCCGTTTGGCACGGAGATATGATATTCCGATACTCATGTGGTGCTGCGACGACTTTTATATCACCGAAAAGAAAACCCTGTCGCCGCTCTATCGACTGCATCATCGCAGATTGCTGCGCTGGGCGCACCGCACCGCCGGACAAAGCGGAGCGCTTATAACGATCAGCAAGGAGATGCAGGAGGATTACGCCGCACTGTTCGGGATCCCGACCGAAACGGTGCGTATTCCTGTGCCGAAGAATCTATGCGCTCTGCCGCCGCAGCAGCGCAGCGGAGTGGTGTATGCCGGCAATCTGGGATTAAACAGAACGCTGCCGCTGACGGAGCTTGCCACTTCTTTGCACCGTGGCGGCATTCCGGGCTGCGATCATATCGACGTGTACTCGGGTGAGCGCAGCGATAAAATACTGGAACGATTGAAAAAGGCGGATGGGATAGTGCTTCACGGTCCCTTGCCGGGGGAGGAGATCCCGGCGCTTTTGGGGCGGACGAAATATCTGGTGTTCACGGAGGCGTTTGACGAAAACTCACGCCGCCGTACCCGCTATTCGCTGTCCACAAAGATAGGAGAGAGCCTTGCGAGTGGGGCTTGCATTTTGGCATACGGTCCGGAGGAAATCTCGTCAATGCGATACTTGGCGGAAAACCGTGCTGCCTGTATAATCAAAAATGCCGAAGACGCCGCAGATGCAGTGCGTGCTTTGGAGACGGAGCCGGGACTTTACGAGGGCTATGTCCGACGTGCGGCTGCGCTGTCATGCGCCGCTCACGATCCCGAAACCAACCGCAGAACCGTGTGCGAGCTGCTGCGGCGAGTCGTTGAGGCGAGGGGGGCTCAGACGTGAAAATACTGCAAATCAACTGCGTATACGGCAGCGGAAGCACGGGGCATCTGGTTCGTGAGCACCATACCGCAATGCAGAGCGAAGGAATTGATTCGACAGTCCTGTACGGCAGAGGAAAGGCACCGAAGGACAAGGGCGTGTATAAGACCTGCCCCGATTTGTACGCCAAGGGCTGCAAGCTGATCTCAATGTGTACCGGGCTGCGCTACGGAAGCTGCCTGATATCGACGGCGGCGCTGGAACGGCGCATACTCCGTGAAAAGCCCGATCTTGTGCATCTGCAATGCATAAACGGAAATTTTGTGAATATTTACCGCTTGGTAAAATGGCTGAAAACCAATTCCGTACCAACTGTGATAACGCTGCATGCCGAGTTTCCGTTTACGGCAAATTGCTCCCACGCATACGACTGCGACGGCTGGCTGCACGGCTGCACAAGCTGCCCTGACGGCAGGCGTGCGTCAGGCGCTTTTATACCTCGCACGGGAGCGTCATTCAAAAAAATGCAGGATGCATTTTTCGGTTTTGAACACTTGACTGTGGTATCCGTATCTCCGTGGCTTGAGCGAAGGGCATCCGGCTCACCGATACTGGGCGCCGCCGAGCAAAGAGTGATCTTAAACGGCGTGGATACAGACGTCTTTTGCCCACAGGATACTTCGGAGCTGCGCAGCGAACTGAAGCTGAGTTCGGGGCAGGTGCTGCTGTATGTCACAGCGGATTTTGACCCGGATCCGAAGCATCACAAGGGCGCATATTATATGCTTGAGCTTGCACGCCGTCTGCGTGAAAAGAACGTAACGGTGTTGGTAGCGTGCAACCGCTGTGCCGATAACGCCGATCTGCCCGATAACGTGCGGATGCTGGGGCGTATCGACGACAGCAGCCGCTTGGCACGGCTATACGCATTGGCTGATGCCACGCTCGTCACGGGACGCCGTGAAACATTCGGAATGCCTTGTGCCGAGAGCCTGTGCTGCGGAACGCCGATTGTCGGCTTTGAGGCCGGCGGACCGGAGAGCATTTCTTTGCCGGAATACAGCAGCTTTGTGCCTTACGGTGATGTTGACGCCTTGGAGAAGGCGGCACAGCACCTCATGGCGCAAGGATTTGCGCCGGAAACGGTGGCTGCTGCGGCATCGTCGGTATATTCCGCTGCTGAAATGACCCGACGCTATATAGAATTGTACAGGAGTATGCTATGCGTTTGATACGATGGGACACATTTTTGATCAGAATACTGTATGCCATGACAACGCTGATAGTGGTGTTTCAGGTGCTGGATCAGGATGCGCTTGTGAGTGCCGTCTTCTACGCATCGTTCATTGTCGTGGTGCTGCTGTGGGTGTCCGCTGCGTGCAGAAAGCTGGAGAGTCTTGACGCTTTGGCGTTGGCGGCAATTGCACTCGCATTTGTCAACGTGATGATAAATTCGATAGATACGGGTACCGCACTGTCATTCCAATACTTTAAAAAGTACATTACGTTTGCCTTTGCACTCCTGATGTTTTCCGCTGCCTACAAGCTGCGTATAGACGAAAAAACCGCACGCTGGATCGTGAGGGCAATGACTTTGGCGTCGATCGTTATGATCGCTGCGTATTTCATAAACGACCTTCCTATGTACGAGATCAACGGACGTGCTTCAAATTATCTTACATTTCACTTTACCAATCCCAATCTGGCGGGAATGTTCCTGTTCTGCCTGGCGGTGTATCAGTTTGCCGCCGTGCTGTATGGGAGAGGGACAAAGCGCCGCATTGCGCATGGGGTGCTGTTTGCGCTCATGGCGTATTTTATACTGAAAACGCAGTCCCGCAACGCACTTTTGACTTTGATCGTATTTTTGATATTGGCAGTGCTTGTGTTTATTCGTAAAAAGCGCCGGATCGCAGTCGGTAAGTGGGCGTGTGCCCTCATAGCGCTGTGGCCGCTGCTGTTTGCGTGGCTGTATATGCAGCTTTACAGCAGCAGCTTTGTCGGACGTGTGATGAGCTTTATGGTCAGTGAGGGTAAACTCCTCAATTCACGCACGGAGATGTGGAACTTTGCAATGCGGAAGTACGCAGATTCTCCGCTGGTAGGAGCTTACGCTCAGATCACCGACGCTACGGGTGCGGGGCAGATGCACAACACCCACATTGATATTCTGGCAGCATACGGACCCGTGGTGCTGGTGCTGGTGTGCCTGATCCTGTATATGCTTTTGCGCCGAAGCACCTGCAACGCAAACCGTCATCCGCTGTACGTCATGGGCTTCATCTGTACGATCGTTATGGGCATGGGCGAGGCGGCAATGTTCTGCGGAAGCATGGGACTGTACATCATCGCTGCGGGCTTCCTGCTGCTCTCAAATATGCAGACCGAGACTGACCGCATACCGGAGGAGCTGCCGTGAAGCTTGCCTTTGTATCCAATTACTACAATCACCATCAGCACAGTCTGTGCATGGCGCTGAGTCGTGAAACGGAGGAGTTCTGCTTCGTCGAGACTTCGCAAATGGATGAGGAGCGCCGCCGCTTGGGCTGGGGGATGGAGAATATCCCGACATATGTCACCTCGGATGCCGGCGTTATTGACCGCATGGATGCGGTCATTGCGGGTTCTGCGCCCGAGATGCTGATAAGACGGGCGATCGCTTCGGGAAAGATCGTGTTCCGCTATTCTGAGCGCCCATTGAAAAACGGAGCCGAACCGCTGAAGTATTTGCCTCGACTCCTTCGCTGGCATTACAGAAACCCGGGAAGCAAACCGATTTATCTCTTGTGCGCCAGTGCATATGCCGCTGCGGACTATGCACGGTTCGACCTGTTTCGGGGAAAAAGCTACCGCTGGGGATATTTTCCGGAGTGCCGCACTTATGAGAATATGGATCTGCTGCAAGCCCGAAAGGACCGAAAAAGCGTTCTGTGGGTCGGCAGATTTTTGGATTGGAAGCACCCCGATGACGCCATAGCGGCAGTTTGCCGTCTGGCAAACGAGGGAGTGGATATAAGGCTTCGGATTATAGGGACAGGGCCCATGGAAGCCGAGCTTCGGCGTATGGCAGAAGGCGAAGAGCGTATCGAAATCACGGGGGCCGTGTCACCCGACGAGGTGCGTACATATATGGAAAGCGCAGGCGTGTTTTTGTTTACGAGCGACCGCCGTGAAGGCTGGGGAGCGGTATTAAACGAGGCGATGAACAGCGGATGCGCCGTGGTGGCAAGCACTGCTGCCGGAGCTGCACCGTATCTGCTGCGTGACGGTGAAAACGGATTCATGTATCCGTCCGGAGATAACGAGACTTTGTACCGCCGTCTTCGCACTCTGATCGACGATCCTGCGCTTCAGCAAAATCTGGGCAGCGTCGCTTACCGCACCGTGACCGAGCAATGGAATGCGGACGAAGCGGCACGTCGCCTGCTTGCCTTGACGGAGCACATTCTTGCTGGAGAATCCTCGCCGCTGCTGTTTGAGGACGGACCCTGCAGTCCGGCGCCGCTTCTGCGGGAGAGCTTTTACGGAAAAGGAGCTATTATATGACGAGCAAAGGCATACGCCGCCGGATATGTCGGATTTTTGTTAATCACCTGCTCCCTGCGGGCAGATGCTTTGCTGCACGCCGTCGGCTTATGAGCTGGGCGGGATACCGCATAGGAGACGGGACACGCATTTTTGGCCCCGTGCATATCAGCGGTGAGCTGACCGTCGGAAGCAATTGCTGGATAGGCAGAAATATGACCGTACACGGAAACGGCAGCGTCGTGATCGGAGACAACTGCGACATTGCGCCGGACGTGACGTTTTTTACCGGCGGCCATGCACTCGGAGATCATGAGCGCAGAGCCGGAGCGGGAGAGACGTATCACATCACTGTGGGAAACGGGACTTGGCTCGGCGGCAGAGCGAGCATCCTTCGCAATACAAGGATAGGAAGCGGTTGCGTCATTGCCGCCTGTGCCTGCGTCACGGGGGACGTTCCCGAAAATGTTTTGGCTGCCGGAGTACCGGCAAGGGTCGTGAAGGAGTTTAAAGACTGTGCTGCGGACACTGCTGAAGAATAAGGTGGTCAAAAATGCCGGGTGGATCATCGGGGGCAAGATTACAAATAAGCTGCTTGCCTTTGTCGTCGGGATCTTTGCGGCACGCTACCTCGGACCGAGCAACTACGGTCTGATCAATTATGCGGCGGCTTACGCAACTTTTTTCGCCTCTCTCTGTACGCTTGGGATCAACAGCATTATTGTCAAGGCGTTTGTCGATGAGCCGGAAAAGCAAGGCGAGACCATCGGCACGGCGCTGCTTTTGCGCACGGTCTCGAGTGTGCTGTCAGCGCTGACAATTGTCGGGATAGTGAGTGTCGTCGATAAGGATGAGCCGCTCACCGTCATTGTCGTCGCACTTTTCAGCGTTTCCCTGGTTTTTCAGGTTTTTGACACGCTGAATTACTGGTTCCAATCCAGATTGCAGTCAAAGTATTCCGCCATTGCGGAGATGGCGGCGTATGCGGCAATGTCCGCATACAAGATCGTTCTGCTTGTTTTAAACAAGGACGTGAGGTGGTTTGCCGTTGCAAACGCATTGGATTACATGGTCCTTGCGGCTTTTTTGCTGATAGCATATTTCAGAAACGGCGGAACTGAGTTCAGCTTTTCATTCCAAAGAGCAAAGACGCTGCTGAAAAGCAGCAGCAGCTTTATAATTGCCGGACTGATGGTTTCGGTCTACGCCTGCACGGACAAGCTGATGCTCAAGCAGATGCTGGGGACCGGCGCAGTCGGACACTATTCGCTTGCGACGGCGCTCAGCGGCTACTGGGTGTTTGTCCTTGCAGCGGTCATAGATTCGGTGTACCCGGAAATAGTGAAGAGCTTTAAAACCGATTATGCAAGCTATGAGCGTAAGAACAAACAGCTTTATGCCATGGTTTTTTACACGTCTATGCTGATCTCGGCTCTCATTTGCGTCCTTGCAAAGCCGCTTGTCGGGATCCTGTACGGAGAAACATATTTGCCGGCGGTGGGGCCGCTGCGGATAGTGGTCTGGTATGTCGCATTTTCGTATCTCGGAGTAGCAAGAAATGCGTGGGTGGTATGCGAGAATCGACAGAAATACTTGAAATATTTGTATATTGGCGCAGCCGTACTAAACGTCCTGCTGAACCTTGTACTGATTCCACCTCTGGGGGCGGAAGGTGCCGCAGCAGCGTCGCTGGTCACTCAGATAGCAACAACACTCTTGCTGCCTGCACTCATAAAACCTCTGCGGCGAAATGTCAGACTTATGCTGGATGCGGTGCTTCTGCGTGGTGTTCTGCCGCCAAAGGGCGATAAAATAACAAAGGGGTAAGCCAAAATGATTTCATTTGCCAACAAAACTCTACTCATCACCGGAGGAACGGGGTCTTTCGGACACGCAGTGCTGGACAGATTTCTGACCACCGATATTCGTGAGATCCGAATTTTGTCACGTGATGAAAAAAAGCAGGACGATATGCGTCATGCCTATCAGCTGGCTTGCCCGCAAAATGCGGGGAAGATCAAGTTTTTCATCGGAGATGTTCGGGATTACAGCTCTATCGCTCCGGCGTTCAGAGGCGTGGACTATGTGTTCCATGCCGCAGCGCTGAAGCAGGTGCCGTCGTGCGAATTTTTCCCGATGGAGGCGGTCAAAACAAATATAATAGGGTCCAACAATGTCATAGATGCCTGTGTGGAAAACAGCGTAAAAAAGGCGATATTCCTTTCGACCGACAAGGCGGCGTATCCCATAAACGCAATGGGAATGACCAAGGCGGTCATGGAGAAAAACGTCATTGCACGCTCCCGCCAGATGCTGCCGACAGACCCGGTCCTTTGCCTGACCCGCTACGGCAATGTGATGGCGTCAAGAGGCTCGGTGATCCCGCTCTTCTGCGATCAGATAGCCGAGGGTAAGTCGCTGACCGTAACAAACCCCAATATGACTCGCTTTATGATGACGCTGGAGGATGCGGTCGAGCTTGTGCTGTATGCATTTGAACACGGCGAGCAGGGAGATCTGTTTGTGCAGAAGGCGCCTGCGGCGACGATAGAGACGCTTGCTCAGGCGGTGCTGGAGCTTAAAAATTCCGACCTCGGAATGTCGGTTATCGGAACACGCCACGGAGAAAAGCTTTTTGAGGTGCTTGTGACCTCCGAGGAAATGCTGCGTGCCGAGGATCTGCCGGGCTTTTTCTGTATCCATGCCGACGGGCGCAGTCTGAACTATGACAACTACTATTCAAAGGGCAGCGCAGAGCTGTCCGTGACGGAGCCTTATACTTCGCATAACACCGAGCGACTTGACATTGATGCAATGAAAGCTCTGCTGAAAAAGCTGAGACTTTTCGGAGGAGAGTGCCGATGAACGTTCTTGTGACCGGCTCAAGCGGTTTCGTGGGGAAAAACCTCGTTGCCGCACTCAAAAATATCAGAGACGGGAAGGATCGTACACACCCGGAACTGTGCATAGAAAATGTCTTTGAGTTTGCACACGATATGCCGGACGAAGTACTCGAATCGTACTGCGGCAGGGCGGACTTTGTTTTTCACCTTGCCGGAGTAAACCGCCCGAAAACGACAGAGGAGTATATGCCGGGCAATGTCGGTTCGCTGGATCATCTGCTGAATGCGCTGAAGCGCAGCGGCAACTGCTGTCCCGTTATGCTGGCCGGCTCGGCACAGGCTTCGCTTGTGGGGCGTTATGCCGGAAGCGAATACGGCAGATCAAAGCTCGCCTGCGAGGAGCTGCTGCGAAGCTATGCCGACGAAAGCGGCGCCAAGACGCTGATATACCGCTTTCCGAACCTTTTCGGAAAATGGTGCAGACCAAACTACAACTCTGCCGTGGCGACTTTTTGTTACAACATCGCACATGAGCTGCCCGTGACCGTCAACGATGAAAACACGGAGCTTGAGCTTGTGTATATCGACGATCTGATTGACGAGATGCTTGCGGCTTTGTCGGGCGGCGAACACCGCTGCGGCTATGACGGGATGAACCCGGTGTGCGGTGAAAGCTTTTGCCGTGTGCCGGTGACACACCGTGTGACGCTCGGCGAGATCGTGCGGCTGCTGCGGTCGTTCAAGGCCCAGCCGGAAACGCTGCTTATGCCGGAGATCCCTCAGAGCAGCTTTGAAAAAAAGCTTTACTCAACCTACTTGTCGTATCTGCCGAAAGAAAATGCGGCATTCCCGTTGAAAATGAACGCCGATGTCCGTGGCAGCTTTACGGAGCTTTTGAAAACACGGAGCTGCGGTCAATTTTCCGTCAACATCTCAAAGCCGGGAGTGACAAAGGGGCAGCACTGGCACAACAGCAAGTGGGAGCTTTTTATTGTCGTTTCGGGAAGAGCTCTGATCAGGGAGCGGAAGATCGGCACCGACGTGGTGCTTGAATTTGAGGTGAGCGGCGATAAAATCGAAGCCGTGCAGATGCTCCCGGGATACACACACAGCATTATGAATCTCAGTGAGACCGAGAATCTGGTTACGCTTATGTGGGCAAACGAATGCTTTGACCCAAAGCACCCCGACACCTACTTTGAGGAGGTCTGAATATGAGAAAACTGAAGCTTATGACGATCCTCGGCACGAGACCGGAGATCATTCGTCTCTCGGAGACGATCCGCTGCTGCGACCGTTATTTTGAGCAGATACTCGTACACACCGGGCAAAACTACGATTACGAGCTGAACCAGGTGTTTTTTGAGGATCTGAGCTTGCGCTCTCCGGACCATTATCTGAATGCTGCCGGAGCGGATCTCGGTGAGACCATAGGCAACATCATTTCCGAGAGCTACAAGCTTATGAGCGAGTTGAAGCCCGATGCGGTGCTTGTTCTGGGGGATACAAACTCCTGCCTTGCCGTCATTGCCGCAAAGCGGCTGCACATACCGATATTCCACATGGAAGCCGGAAACCGCTGCTTTGACGAGTGCCTGCCGGAGGAGAGCAACCGCCGCATCGTTGATGTCACGGCGGATGTCAATCTCTGCTACTCGGAGCACGCACGCCGCTATCTGAACGCATCGGGTGTGCCGAAGGAGCGCACCTTTGTGACGGGCAGCCCTATGGCAGAGGTGCTGCATAGGAATCTGCCGCAGATCGAAAAAAGCGATGTTCACGAAAGACTCGGACTTGAAAAGGGTCGCTACATTCTCCTTTCCGCTCACAGGGAAGAAAACATTGATACGGAAGAAAACTTCATGTCACTTTTTACGGCAATCAACACAATGGCGGAGCATTACGATATGCCGGTGCTGTATTCCTGTCACCCCCGTAGCCGCAAGAGACTGGAGGAGAGCGGGTTTAAGCTGGACAAGCGAGTGATAGCACACAAGCCCTTGGGCTTCCATGACTACAACTGTCTGCAAATGAACGCATTCTGCGTCGTCTCAGACAGCGGAACGCTGCCGGAGGAGAGCAGCTTCTTCCTGTCTGTCGGGAAACCGTTTCCCGCAGTCTGCATCCGAACCTCCACGGAGCGCCCAGAAGCGCTGGATAAGGGCTGCTTTGTCCTTTCCGGAATTTGTGAGGAGCAGCTTCTGCAATCCATAGACCTGGCTGTTGCAATGCAGCGGAACGGCGATCTCGGTACGCCGGTTCAGGACTACACCGCTGAAAACGTGTCGGTAAAGGTAGCACGGATCATTCAGAGCTATACCGGCATAGTGAACCGCTTCGTGTGGCGGAAGTGAGGTTTAACCAAAGCCTAAGCATAAGGGGCGTATCCGAACTCCGCCTCTGCCATGATTTTTTGCCCTTTCTCTTCGTTGTCGTTCCTTGAAATACGTCAGTATTCCTTCGTCCTCCGCCTTGATAAAGAACAAAAACTCAATGGCAGAGGTCGTAGATTTTTAAGCTGATATGTGCGTTGCAGGCAAGGCTTTGCGACTGAGGAAGGCTGGCGCCTTGTGATTGAGCAAAACGAAGTCTGCGGCGCTCATATCCGCTTAAAAACGGGTTCGGATACGCCCCTTATGCTTAAGCATAAAGCCGCACCGCAGTACTCTCGGCGGTGCGGCTTGTGCCGACGATGCACGACAAAAAGCGAGAAAGCAGCCGAAAGACGGCTATTCCACCCATATTTGCCGTATAAGGGGTGCAATTTTGCCGGTTTAGTGCTATTCTTATAGCAAATAAACAGTTTTCTGGACTCCTGCTGGGGCTGTCCGTCGCCGAAATGCCGGTGGGCGTTTTCGTGATCGTCAAGGGCTTAAAAAGTAAATAAATGTATGAAAACGCACCGCAGGAAACCCTGCGGTGCGTTTTTTAATCAATTGCCGATCTTATTTGCCGAGCTTTGCCTTGAGGTCCTTTATTGCTATCTTTGCCGCACGCTTTGCCATGTACGGGAGCATGACCTTCATGCTGTCCTCTCTCGGAACGAGGTTGGAGCATTCGGGTACGTCACGGCTCAGGTGAATGGCGTCGAAGTGGCACCTCGTGGTACAGAGACCGCAGCCGATGCAGCGGTTTTCGTCGACGATGCTTGCGCCGCAGCCGAGGCAGCGGGAGGTCTCGAACTTGACCTGCTCCTCGGTGAGAGACTCATAGGCCTCGCACTGACGTTCGGGAGCCTTGACCTTCTCCATGGGGAGGACGACCTTGCTCTTGTCAAGCTCGATGTAGTCACGGCGGTTTCTGTTGAGCGTGAGCGAGGTGTGGGGACGCATGAAGCGGTGCATGGATATTGCCGCCTCACGGCCTGCCGCAATGGCGTCGATCACGAACTTCGGACCGGTCTGAACGTCGCCGCCTGCGAAGATGTCGGGAACGTTGGTCTGGTATGTAAGCTCCTTGGCGATGACGGTACCCTTGTCGGTGAGCGCAAGACCCTCGGCTGCGATGCCGCCGAGATCGATCTTCTGACCGATCGCCGCAATGACGGTGTCGCACTTCACGTCGCCGCATTCGCACCTAAACGCTGTGATCTTGCCGTTTTCGGACACGATCTCAACGGGCTTATGCTCAAACAGGAACTTGACGCCGTCCTCACGGGCCTCCTTGACCTCAAGAGCGTCCGCCTTCATGTCGCTTTCCTTTCTGCGGTAGACGATGGTGACGTCCTTGACACCCAGCCTTATCGCAGTACGGGCAACGTCGATCGCAACGTTGCCGCCGCCGACCACGACGACCTTCTTGCCGAGAGCCGGCTTCTTGCCTTCGGCGACCTCGTGCAGGAAGTCAACGCCGCCGAGCGCCAGCTCCTCACCGGGGATGCCGAGGGCGGCCGCCTTCTGCGCACCGACTGCGACGTAGAAGCTCTTATAGCCCTCGTCACGGAGCTGCTGAACGGTGATGTCCTTGCCGATCTCGACGCCGCAGCGTATCTCGACGCCAAGCTCCTTGAGGATCTCGATCTCCGCATCAATGACCTTCTTGCCCAGCTTGTATTCGGGGATGCCGTAGCGCATCATGCCGCCGGGGTAGGCGTTCTTTTCAAACACTGTGGGGTAGTAGCCCATGAGCGCAAGATAGTAGGCGCAGCTCAGACCCGCGGGACCCGCACCGATTATTGCGACCTTGACGTCGTCGTAGCGGCCGTAGCGCTTCTCGGACTTGATCTCGGGAACGTATCTGGTCTCGGCGTTGAGGTCAAGCTCCGCAATGTACCTCTTGACCGCATCAATGGCGACGGGAGCGTCGATGCTTCCGCGCATACAAGCGTCCTCACAGCGACGGTTGCAGACTCTGCCGCAGATGGCGGGGAAGGGGTTATCCTGCTTTATGAGCGCAAGCGCTTCCTTGTAGCGGCCCTCGTTTGCCATCTTGAGATAGCCCTGTATCGCAATGTGAGCGGGGCAGGCGGTCTTGCAGGGGGCGGTGCCGGTGTCGTGGCAGTTGGTGCGGGCGTCGTAGCGGTAGTTGGGATTCCACTTCTCCTTCGGCCAACGGGTCTCGTCGGGGACCTCTGCCTTGGGGTACTGAACGGGACCGTCCTTGGTGCAGAGCTTCTGACCGAGCTTCACCGCACCGGCGGGGCAGACCTCAACGCATTTGCCGCAGGCGACGCAGTTTTCGGAATCGACGTGAGCGACGTATGCCGAGCGGGAGAGGTTGCGGCAGTTAAAGAACTGGCTCGAACGTATCGCACAGCAGGTCGCAGGGCTGCAGTTGCAGATGCCGAGTATGCGCTGATCGCCGTCAAGGTTGGTTATCTGATGAACGCAGCCCTGATCCTCGGCACGCTGCATGATCGCCATGACCTCGTCGTAGGTGATGTAGTGGCCTCGGTGCGTCTCAACGGCGTATCTCGCCATCGAGCCGACGGCAACGCACATATCCTCATAATCCTCGCCTGCGCCCTCGTCTATAATCTCCTTGGACATTCTGCAGACACAGGGGACTGTGGCGTAGAGCTCGTACTTGTTCAGCCAGTAGGAAAGATGCTCGTGGGAAACGGATTCGCTTTTTGCGGGGATCGCCTTCTCGACGGGGATGACGTGCATCGCCATGCCTGCGCCGCCGGGAGGAACGAACTGTGTAAAGCCTTCGAGCGGCTCAAACGCCATACGGTCGAATATCATAGCCGCCGTCGGCTCCTTTTCGACCATGGACTTCTTCATGCCCATGTACTCGCCGCTGCCCACGATGTACGGCGGCACGGAGTACATTTTTTCGCCCGTGGCGTTAAAGTCGTTTTCAAACTTGTACTCCACGATGCCCACCTGGCACAGCTCCTCAAGCAGATCAACCAAATGCTCTCTCGTGTGTTTTTTGTTCATCTTCAGGATCTCATCGACCTTGTAGACCTTGTGTACCTTCATGGTGAGCGCTACCTCGGCCATCTCGTCGGTCACCCAAGGCGCCATGCCGTAGTATTCGGCGTCGGAGGTCTTGATCTCCTTGACGAATTTGCGGTCCGTAATGTGCAGAGCAAGCTTCTGGATCATCTCCCGGGGTTCCTTGTCGAACTCGGTGCCGAACTTTGTGTCGGGACGAATTCCGTTGACCCATGTTTCGTATTCCTGCTTCCACATCGGATCGGTGTGTTTTGTGAACATATTACTCCTCCTTGCAATGTTTTTGTTTTCTCACCCTATACATATAATTAAATAATTAACACTGTCAAAAGTCAAACAAAAACGCTCGATTCTACATTTTGCTGAAAATAACATGACAATAATATGCAAATTGCATAAATAAAATTACCGCAAAACGAAAAGTGACGTCCGACACTCGGACGTCACTTTTCGTTTATATAACTTTTAGCTTAATCGGCAAGCTTGAAGGTCATGGGGAAGGGAGAGTCGGTGTCTTTCTCACCGTCCGTGTAGGATGCCTTCAGCGTAAGCTCGTTCTTGCTCAGCTTGTAGGTGGTGTAGGTATCGTCATCCTTATCATCACCGTCTTCGATCATGTAGAGCTTACCGTCTCCTATTTCGTAAGTGCCGGCGGAGAGCTCATCGTAAAGCGGCGTAATTGACTGCATTGCGATCTCGACCATGGCGTCAAGGTACTCGTCCTCGGTCATGTTTTCCTGCGCAGCAACATCGGCAAAGGTATAGCCGGTGCCTTCAAGGAGAGCATCAAACATTTCGACAAAGCCGTCTCTGAAAGCCTTTTCGATCTTTTTGCTTGAGCCGTCGTCAACGTAGGCTACGGAGTAGCTTCCGTCCTTGTCGAAAACGATCTGCATGGTGATGTCGATGCCGCCAAAGTCAAAGTAAGACATGAACTCCGCCATATCCATATCGGATTCAAGGACTTTATCAAGCTCGTCGCCGATGTTGACGGAGCTTTCCCAAGTGCCTACGATAAGCTCGGCGTCGGTCTTTTTGACCTCTTCCTTCTTGTTGCTGTCCTTGTCTTTGCCGCCGTCGGCAGAGCAGGCGCAGAGAGCGAACACCATAACGAGCGCAAGTAAAAGCGCCGCTATTCTTTTGAGTTTTTTCATGTTTTTCCTCCGTTATCGGGCAAAATTTTACGCCCTTAGATATAAAAATTATATCTAAGGGCGCAGGGCTTGTCAACAACAATTAAAGACAAATTCAGTCAATTACACTTCGTAAAAGTCTTGGGGTAAGCGGCGGTCTCGTTCTTCACATTCTCGGTGTAGCTTTCGTCGACCTTGAGGGTCGTATCGTCAAGAACGGAGTAGACCCAGTATGTGGTGCCGGAGGGCGCTTTGCCCATGTTGGTGCTGTAAAGTATCTTGCCGTCCTCGACCTTGTAGCGGCCCTTTTCAACGGCAAAAAGCTTGTCGGGACCGAGGTCCTGTAGCATATTCTCAAGCACCGTTTCGGGCGTTGTGCCGTAGTCCTCACAGAACTGCTCAAAGCTGCCGTACTGCTCGGCATAGACCTGGTCGCAGAACTTGCGCATACCCGTTTCGTAGGCTGCTTTAAACTTCTCATAGCCCTCGGCGCTTGCCTCTTTGTTGAAGCCGTATTCCATGTGACCGTCCTTATAGAAGGTAAAGCGTGCGACAAAGCGAATGTCGTCGAAATCGAAATACTCACGCAGGGATGAATCGTCCCCGGCGGCAAGGCGCAGAAGATCGTCGGTAACGTCAAATTCCGCTTCCCATGTGCCGAGAATGCGGTCGGAATCGGTCTCGGCGCCGGAACAGGCAGCAAGCGCAAAAACAGCCGAAACCGCAAGGATCATTGCAAGCACTTTTTTAAACACACTCATGCGTATCACTCCTTTGTTTTCCGATTATACCACCTACCGCCCATAAATTGCAACAGTCGCTCTACGGGCTTTGGCATTTCCGATTATTTCTCACGACTAAAAAACAATAATCAACAGCGCCGTGTGACGCTCTTTTGCAAGTTACATAAGTATAATAATTATATTCTTATGTAAACTGCGGAGGTGCAAAAATGGATGTGAAAGAAAAAGTGGCGGCGATAAAGACGGCGGTTGCGCTCCCAAGGGGAGGAAATACCTCGCCGGAGCTTGTGCGCTCCGCATACACCATGCTCAGCTTTCTTGCGGGTTTCATGCTTTCGGCGGCACGGCTACTTGGCAGCGGAAGTCCCTTCGGCGTGGCGGCGGTCGCTGCGGCGGGACCGGGGATATACGGAGCGGGCTGCCTTATCGGAGCGGGACTCGGCTACATAGTCACGGGCGGACTTTCGTGGGGCATACGCTACGCTGCGACGGTGATGCTCGTGTTCACGGCGCAGTTTGCGCTTCAGGAAACGAAGCTCGGCACGATGCGGCTCTTTGCGCCGACGCTTGCGGGCGTCGTCACGCTCGTGACGGGGCTTTTGTCCTTCGTCGGTGTGGGTACGCTAAGCTCGCAGACGGTCGGACTGACGCTTTTGGAGACGGTGCTTGCCTTCGCCTGCTGCGGCTTTTTCCGTGAGGCGCTGTCAGACGAGGAGCGAAGCACGGAAAGCGCCGAGCTGCGCCACCTGAGTGCCGTTTTAATCAGCTTTGCCGTTGCGCTTATGGCGCCTGCGGGGATCGTGCTTTTCGGTGAAATTTCGGTCGGAAGGTTGGCGGCGCTCCTGTGCGTCATGACCTGCGCTCTGCGCTGCGGTGCGCTTTACGGCTGCACCGTCGGCTGCGTTTTCGGCGTGGCAATGGACCTTGCCCTCGGCGGCATTCCGTTTTTTACGATGTCGTATGCGCTCTCCGGACTGATCTCCGGGATGCTGAGCAAGCACGGCAGACTCACCTTCGTGCTTGCCTTCATCCTCGCAAACGCAGCCTCGGCGGTGTGCGTATGGCAGACTGAACCGCAGACCTCGGCGCTGTTCGAGGTGTTCTGTGCGGCGGTCATATTTGCGGTGCTGCCGTCGGGCTTTCTCAGCAGAGTCGGCGCAATGTTTCAGGAGACGGCGGCGGGCAGCGGCGAATCCGGACTGCGGCGCTACGTATCACGCCGGGTCGCACGCCTTGCCTCGGCGTACTCCGGCGTATACGAGATGGTCAGG
>OCQZ01000195.1_pt1 | contig 18150 bp, 13 predicted proteins | sample 1538921 | NCBI WGS metagenome assembly OCQZ01 (sample SAMN03418269, study PRJEB22391) | human gut metagenome | biome: human-gut; feature: organic feature; material: feces | host: Homo sapiens | place: Tanzania | collected 2013-01 | reverse complement strand
CCCAGCCTTCCCCAAGGGGAAGGAGCCGCCCCCCAAACATCCTTAAACTCAGCGGGAATGAACTCCCGCCCCTTGGGAGGGCACTGAAAAAGTCCCCCATCCCCTGCAAATAGCTGGATAATAGATGGGTAAATAGTTGCATATGTCAATATTTTTTCGTATCTTTACATAAAATAAAGGCATATGTTACAGCAGCAAAAGCAAATAAAATTCAGCAATTATTCGGAGTTGTATGACCTGTTAGTCCCGCAGGACCATCTTCTGCGTTCAATTACTGAACTCGTGGATTTCAGTTTCGTCTATGACGAGCTCAAGGACAAGTATTGTTCCTACAACGGCCGTATGGCAGAGGACCCGATACGCATGTTCAAGTATCTCCTCCTGAAGACCATCTACAGTATCTCGGATGTGGATGTAGTAAAGCGCACGTTGACCGACCTTTCATTCAAGTATTTCCTCGGCCTATGCCCCGAGGAGACGAACCTGATAGACCCGAGCCTGCTGTCGAAGTTCCGCAGGCAGCGGCTGAAGGATACGAAGATAATGGACATGCTGATCAAGAAGACCGTATGCATCGCGCTGGAGAAGGGCATCATTCAGTCGAAGCGCTTCTTCGTAGATGCCACCCATTCGCTGTCAAGGTCAAATTCCGTCAACGCCACCGACTATCTGACATACCAGATGGAACAGACCACACGGATTGTGCACTCCATCAATGAAAGTTTCAAGTTGCCTGAATTGCCTGACTTGCACGGATTGTCCGAAAAGAAGAAGTTCCCGGTGGTACTGTCCACGGCGGTCGACTATGTGGCCGCCGTCGAGGCTGCCCCTCCGCTGGTCGCCATGCCGGGCGTGTCGGAGCGTCTGAACCTGCTCAAGGAGATCATCGCCGACGCCAAAATCCGGTACGTAACATCCAAGGATCCCGACGCCCGTATCGGGCACAAGACCAAGTCGCGCAGCTTCTTCGGTTACAAGACCCATCTGGTCATGAGCGAAGAGCGTATCATCGTGGCGGCAGATGTCACCTCCGGCGAGGCTGATGACGGAAAGATGCTGGAACGGCTCGTCGAGAAGACCGAGGAAAACGGAGTCGAGATAGACACCATCATCGGCGACACAGCCTACTCGTCAAAGGCAAATCTGGATATGATAAATGATAAAAACGAAAATGAAAACAAGGATATAAAACTCTGTTCACCACTCAACCCAGTCATCAGCAACGGTACAAGGAAGGGCGCTACCTTCGACTATAACAAGGATGCCGGAATGTTCGTCTGTCCGGCCGGACACATGGCCGTTTCCAGGTCAAAACCGCAGCAGAAGACCAATGTCCCAGGAAAATACCATAACCCCGTTATCGTCTTCAGTTTCGATGTGGAGAGGTGCAAGGTCTGTCCGCTAAGGGAAGGGTGCTGCAAACCGGGAGCCAAGAAGAAAACCTATAGCGTCAGGGTGTTGGCAAATACGCATAAGAAGCAGATGGAATACGAGAAGACCAGCGAGTTTGTTTACCTGCAACGTAAGCGGTACATGATAGAAGCCAAAAACGCAGAGCTAAAGAATGTCTTCGGGTACGACAGAGCCATGTCGTACGGACTCGCCAGTATGGAACTGCAGGGCGCAATGGCCATTTTTGCCGCAAATCTGAAGCGAATTATCAGAATAATGTAAGAAAAACGTAGGGAAACCTACATATCAGCCAAAACGTCCCCGAGAAAGCCGTTTGGAAGCGTTTCAAGCCCTTCTCGGGGACGATTTTTGCTTTTTACTCTCACCACACATCGTAGCCAGAACGCCTCGTAAACGCCCGGTAATGACGTCTGAACACGCCGATAAAATGGAAATAACGGTAGTTTTTCAGTGCCCTCTTGGGGAGGGTTGGGGAGGGGCTTTCGGAGGGCCGGGGAGGGGCTTCTATCCCTCCCTATCCCCCTATCACTTCACTCCCATCTCCTTGAGCAGGCGGTCGGCGTGGCCCCAACGGTCCATCATGTAGAGGACGAAGCGGATGTCGACGCCGATGCAACGGGCGAGGCGCTTGTCGAACCAGATGTCGCTGGAGAGTGAGTCCCAGTTGCCGTCGAAGGCAAGGCCGATGAGGCGGCCCTTACCATCAAACATCGGAGAGCCCGAGTTGCCGCCGGTAATGTCGTTGTTGGTGAGGAAGCAGAGCTGCATCTTGCCCGTGGTCTTGTCGGTATAGCTGCCAAAGTCCTTGGCGCCGAGCAGTTGCTTCATCACAGGCTCTACCTGGTAGTCGATGGTGCCGCGGTCGCCAGCCTCCATCTTCTTGACGATGCTCTCGGCCTCGGTGTAGTAGCCTGAGGGCTTGCCGCCGAGCATGTATCCACCCACCTGGCCATAGCTGAGGCGCATGGTGAAGTTGGCGTCGGAGTAGTGGGGCAGTTCCTGCTCCATGCGCACCTTGGCGTCGCAGAGATACTGCTCCTGCAGGTCGATGGAGTCGGCATTCTGGAGGTACGACTTCAATATCTCGGTGCGGATGTCCATGAGCTGCTTGCCATACTGGTATCCGGGGTCGTTGAGGAGCTGCTTGCTGTTGAGCATAATCTTCTTGCCGCTCTTCATGAGGATGGTGTTGTCCCACAGCCAGTCTACATATTTGCGCGTGTCGCCTCCGAAGCGGTCGGCGATGGTCTGGTAGAAGGCGGCCAGCTTGTCGGCAGCCACATACTGGCGGTAGTTGTCTATCAGCGTAGCCATCACGTCGCGGTCGAGCGCTTCATCCCACTCGGCGCTGTTGTCCTTGAATACATAGTACTGCTTCTTCTTGGCAGCGGTGGGGTTGGCAGCGGTGGGGTTGTTGGCTATGCGCATGGCGCGGCTGTTGAGCTCGGTGGTGCGGCGGAAGGTCTCGCCCCAGACGGTGAGCATGCGTGCAGCGTCGAAACGCTGGGCGTAGAACTTGGCGAGCTTGTCCATGTCGAGTTTGCCTTTGAGGTATCCCGTCCACTTCTGATAGTCGACAATACGGTCTTCAAAGTCGGCTTTCTGGCGGATAATGCCCACAGAGTCGATGCACTTGTTCATGCCGAGAGAGTTCTTCCAGTAGTTGGAGCTCTGCGCGTACTTAGAGTCATACTTGATGCGCACGGCTTCGTCGGCGCGCATGTGGCGAATCATCACCTCCTGCTTCACACCACGTATCTGTGCGCGGGGAGCATTGTCGGCGTCGCGCATCTCACGTATACCGTATGAGGAGAGGTAGCGCTCGGTAGAGCCGGGGTATCCCACGGTCATGGCGAAGTCTCCCTCCTTGTAGCCGTCGAGCGAAACGGGCGCCCAGTGCTTGGGGCGGTATGGCACGTTGTCCTTGGAGTAGTCAGCGGGGCCGTTGGTCTTCGGGTCGGCATAGATTCGGAACACTGAAAAGTCGCATGTCTGTCGTGGCCACATCCAGTTGTCGGTCTCACCGCCAAATTTACCCATCGATTTGGGGATAGTAAAGACGAGACGCAGGTCTCTGAACTCCTGGTAGGTAGTGGCATAATACTTGTTGCCCTCATAGAAAGGCTTGATCTCAAGCTCCAGGTTGGCATCCTTGGCGTGTACCTCCTTGAGCATCTCGTTCTCGACCTCGTCGAGCAGCTTGGCCTGCTCCTTGGCGGTCATGGTGCGTATGCCCCGCTTCTCGAGCAGTGGGGTGATGTCGCGCTGGTCGACCATGAAGCGCACAAACATGCCCTTGTTGGGCAGCTCGTCGGCATAGGTCTTGGCGAAAAAGCCGTTGAGCATGTAGTCGTGCTCCACGGTAGAGTGGCTGCGTATGGCCTCAAATCCGCAGTGGTGGTTGGTGAACACCAGTCCGTCGGGCGAAACCACTACTCCAGAGCAGTAGCCCGAGAAGTTTACCACTGAGTTCTTGATGGCGTCGTCGCTCTGATACAGGCTGCTGTAGGGCAGAGCAAATCCGTAGCCCTTCATCTGCTCGTACACCGCGTTGGGCAGGTTGTAGAGCGTCCACATTCCCTCGTCGGCCTTGGCCGCGATGGTAGCCGCAAAGGCGGCTAAAATGACAAATAACTTTCTCATTTTATCGTTTGTTAAAGTATTTACCGATTACGGGGAGCCCGCTGAGCGGGAAGTCTCTCTTCACGAGATAGGCCACAAAGACCAGGATGAGCAGGGTGTTGACAGCCAGCGACGCACCCATAGGCAGCAGTCTGTTGGCAGCAGTCATTCCGGCGGTGAGCACGGCGGTAAGAGCCACATAGACCATCATCTCCTTGACGGGATAGTCGATGGGATATTTCTTCTGCCCCACAAAGTAGGACAGGAGCATCGCCGTGCCGTAGCCTGCCACTCCGCCCCACGCACACGCCATGTAGCTGTAGCGCGGCACGAAGACCACGTTGACCACGACCAGCACCAGACAGCCCGCGCCCGAGAACCAGGCGCCATAGATGGTCTTGTCGATGAGCTTGTACCAGAAAGAGAGGTTGAAGTAGATGCCCATCATTATCTCGGCGGCCATCACGATAGGTACAACGCGCAACCCCGGCCAGTAACTGCGGTCGCGGATGACGTAACGCAGAATGTCCATATATCCAATCACAGCCAAAAACGCCAGCAGGGTGAAGATGACGAAGTACTTCATGGCTTTGGCGTAGGTGTCGCGGCTGTCGCGGTCTTTGGCTTTGCCGAAAACAAACGGCTCGTAGGCATAGCGGAACGCCTGGGTAATCATGGCCATAATCATGGCTATCTTGGTGGCTGCACCATAGATGCCCAGCTGCGCCTTCTCGTCGGTGCCGGTATAGAGGTAGGGGAAAATAATCTTGTCGAGCGTCTGGTTGAGTATTCCGGCTATGCCCAGGATGAGCAGAGGCCATGCGTAGCGCATCATCTTGCCCCAAAGTGCGCGGTCAAAGCGGTAGCGGAAGCCCGTAAGCTCATGCCAGAAGCACACCACTACCACGGCGGTGCACACCAGGTTGATGTAGAAGACCATGCCCACATTGAGCGTGAACTTGTCGTCGTACAGCCCGAAGGGGTTGAGCCTCAGAGCCGGCAGCACGATGAGGTAGGTGAGGTTGAGGATAATGTTGAGGATGATGTTGACCAGCTGCAGGCAGGCAAACTTGATGGCGCGCTTCTGGTAGCGCAGGTAGGCAAACGGGATGCACTTGAAGGCGTCGATGGCGACACACACAAACATCACCGCCACCCAGTCGGGGTGGTCGGGGTATTTCATAAATCCCGCTATCTGAGGCAGCAGCGCAAAGACGGCGATGACAAACAGCAGCGACGACACTCCCACCGATACCAGCACGGTGGAATAGACCCGCATGGGGTCGTCCTCGGTCTTGTTGATAAACCGGAAGAAGGTGGTCTCCATGCCGTAGGTGAGTATCACCATCAGCAGCGCCGTGTAGGCATAGATGTTGGTCACCACGCCATACTCGCCACCGCCCGCGGCAAAGGCTGCCGTCTGGATGGGTACCAGGAGATAATTGATGAAACGTCCGGCGATGCTACTGATGCCATAGATGGCGGTATCTTTGACCAGACTCCTTAAATTAGCCATTTCTGTAGAGTTTTAGAAGAATAAATAAGCGATGCCGATGGCGGCGATGACTCCGGCGAGGTCGGCCAGCAGTCCGCATGGCACGGCATGTCGCATATTGCGGATGCCCACGCTGCCGAAGTAGACGGCGAGGATGTAGAAGGTGGTGTCGGTCGAGCCCTGGAAGATGCAACTCAGTCTGCCCACAAACGAGTCGGCGCCGTAGGTGGTCATGGCGTCGACCATCATGCCTCGGGCTCCCGAGCCGGAAAGCGGTTTCATCAGCGCAGTAGGCAGCGCGCCCACAAAGTCGCTGTTGCCGCCCAGGGCCTTGACCAGAGTTGCCACGCCGTTGATGAGCATGTCCATGGCGCCCGACGCGCGAAACAGGCCGATGGCCACGAGTATCGCAACGAGATAGGGTATGATGCGCACGGCGGTGGTAAAACCTTCCTTGGCACCCTCGACAAATGCATCATAGACATTGATGCGGTGCTTCATGCCTGCCAGCACAAACGCCACAATGATAGTCATCAGCAGGATATTCGCCACCGATGTGCTCACAATGTTCATCTGATCCTTGTCCAGCTGGCCGAAGCCCCAGATGATGGCGCCCACCACCAGAGCCATGCCGCCCAGGGTGAGGAGCATGGTGCGGTTGAGCAGGTTGATGCGCTGGTATATCGAGGTAATGATGATGCCCGCCACGGTCGAGAAGAAAGTGGCAAGCAGTATGGGGATAAACACATCTGTGGGCTGAGCGGCTCCCAACTGCGCCCTATACACCATGATGGATATGGGGATGAGCGTGAGGCCCGACGTATTGAGCACCAGGAACATTATCATGGGGTTGGTGGCAGTCTCCTTGTTCGGGTTGAGCGTCTGCAGCTGCTCCATCGCCTTCAGCCCGAGCGGCGTGGCGGCATTGTCGAGTCCCAACATATTGGCGGCGATGTTCATGAATATCGCGCCGGTCACAGGGTGACCCTTGGGAATGTCGGGGAAAAGTCGGGTGAACACCGGGGACAACACCCTGGCCAGCACGTTGACCACCCCGCCGCGCTCGCCTATCTTCATGATGCCCAACCAGAGCGAGAGCACGCCCGTGAGGCCCAGTGAGATTTCAAAGGCGGTCTTGGACGAGGCGAAGGTTGAGTCTATGAGCGCCGGAAATACCGTGACATCGCCCAGGAAGACGAGCTTGGCCAGGGCGATGACAAAGGCGATGATGATGAAGCCTATCCAGATATAGTTGAGTACCATTGCGCTTGCGTTATTTGACAGTGGTGCGGCGCTCACGGATGAGCTTGATCTGGCGTTGCAGGTCCTGATAGTGGAGCTTGTCGATGCCCTTGGCGCCAGCCTCCTGGCTGTCTACAAACTGGGCGATGTCGTCGAGGTGCTGGACGAGGAAGAGCAGCGCATCAGAGTCCTTGTTGCTGTCGCCACCGCGCGAGGCAAGGAGCAGCTGCATCAGCGACGTCTGTGCAGGCTTGTCGTCCTTGGGGTTGAGCAGCGAGTTGACGCGGTTCAGGTAGCTGCGCTCCAGACTGCGTCTGATTTTGTCGCTCATGCCGTTGTCGCCAGCCAGAGGCTTCCACACCGCGCTCTTCAGCGCCGAGAGATAGGCGTCGAGCTTCAGCGCCGATGGCGAGAGGTAAGAGTCGTTGTATATCTTGACGATGATGTCGGCAGAGAGGGCGCGCGAGAGCACGATGTTCTGCTGGTTGGCGATGTCGGCCGACGGGTCGATGCCAGTCTTCTCGGTGAGGGTGGCGGGGTAGAGCCACAGCGGAGCCTCGAAGATGTTGCGGCCCACCCAGTCTATCGCCTCGAGCGGCATGGCTGCCGGAGCCATCTCTACGGGCTTGGTGCCGGGCATATTGTTGAGGTATCGGCCGCCCAGGTGCTTGATGACGTGGCCTGTGTATCGGCGCAGCTGGTCGCGCACGCTCTTGTAGACCTCTGTCAGGTCACTATACTGGTCGTTGTCCTGATGAGTCCACTGGGGCAGACCCGCGATGACGCGCTTCAGGTTCTTCACGCCATACTCGTTGGCCTTCATGTTGTCGTCGCCTAAGTCTTCGGTCTGCGAGCGAGGGTCTTCGTCGCGGCCCTCACCCGAGAACCAGCAGCGGGGATGACCAGCCAGGAAGCGCGAGGTCTCGGTCATCATCGCCTCTTTCTCTTCATATTCGTCCTTGAACTCAGGGCGGTAGGAGTAGCCCCACTTGATGGCCCACTTGTCATAGTCGTTGATGCGGGGGAAGAGTCCCTTGGGTCCAATCTTGTCTTCGGGCTGAGCCACGTAGTTGAAGCGGGCATAGTCCATGATGGATGCGGTGTGGCCGTGGGCCTCTACCCACGCCTTGTCGCGCAGCTTCTCTACGGGAGTGGCGTGGCTGGCGCCCATGTTGTGGCGCAGACCCAGGGGGGAGTGGCGTGGCTGGCGCCCATGTTGTGGCGCAGACCCAGGGGGTGGCCCACCTCGTGGGAGGAGACGAAGCGTATGAGCTCGCCCATGAGCTTGTCGTCGAAGGTCATGGTCTGTGCGCGCTTGTCGAGTGGTCCGCACTGCACCATGTACCACTTGGTGAGCAGGCTCATCACGTTGTGATACCAGCAGATGTGGCTCTCGATGATTTCTCCGCTGCGCGGGTCGCTCACGTGGGGACCGTAGGCATTTTCTATCTCAGCCGGGAGATAGCGTATCACGCAGTAGCGGGCGTCGTCGACGCTCATGTTGGAGTCGTTGGGCCACGGCTTGGCCTGGATGGCGTTCTTGAAACCGGCGGCTTCGAACGCCACGTTCCAGTCTTCAACTCCCTTGATGAGATAGGGCACCCACTTCTTGGGCGTAGCCGGGTCTATGTAGTATATGATGGGCTTCACGGGTTCTACCAGGCGTCCCTGACGATAGGCTTTCACATCGCGCGGCACCAGACGGTAACGGGCGATGAACGACTCACGCTGGGTCTTGTGCTGGGTGTCAGAGAGCGCATAGGCTGGCTGGGCAGCAGCACCATCGATGTGTTCATGCCCAGGGTCACCGAGCCCGTCAGACTGGCTGGCGCGTTGCGGTTGGCTGTGGCGCCATAGGTGCGCACGGTAGCCACCTCGATATTGATGGGAAACACCTTCATGGTGTCGATATACGAGCGGCTGCTTATCATTCCGCCGAGCTTGACCATGCTCAGTGAGGGTCTTACGCTGGTGGTCAGCTTGTTGTCGTTCTTGAAGAAATTGGTAATCTCTATCATGCTTCGGCCCTTGGGGCTCTTGCCGATTATCTTGAACGACGCCACGATGGGGTCGATGGTCGATGCCTGGAGAGTCTTGGATATACGGTCTGTCGAGTCGGCCAGCTGGGTGAGCACGTAGGCACGCATGTACATCGTCTTGTAGTCGTGCTTCTCAAAATAGACGGTGGCCTCGTTGACCTCTTCACCGGCATACTTGCCGAAGTTCTGGGGCACAGCCGTATAGCGCGTCACGCACATGAAGTAGCGGCCCAGGAGCGTGTCGGGTATCTCGAAGTACCACTTGTCCTGGATATGGCGCACGGTGAAGAGGCCTTCCTTCACGGTGCCACCCTTCTTGATGATGTCGGCATACTCGTCCTTCTTCTTTTTGGCTACGGTGTCGTTGTCATGCTTGGTGGTGTCGGCCTTGATTACGGGTTTGCCCTTGAGGGTGTCGTCGTCCACGGCAGATACTTGTTGATACTTCGCAGCGTTGAGCCCCGTGATGCGCGAGGCATAGATGCCGCCGGCTATCATCGTCACGATAGCGCAGATAAACAGCTTGTTACCCATATAGATACTTATTTATTGGTTCGTTGTCACTGCAAATTTAGTAATAATAATCCATACCCGGCTTGGGCAGACCGAAAAAAGCATGACAATCATGAAGAAAAAAGTCAAAATCGCTGTTTCCGCCCGTAGTTCAGCCGTCATTGGAGCGGCGATGCGGCCCTCGGGCCGACTGCGCAGACACGCAAAAGCCCCGAAGACGGCTTCAGGAATAGTAGCGGGCATGGCTGTGGGGCTATATCCTGACGCCACCTTCGGGGCTATGGTTGCTCCCGTGGTGGGGATGATGGATTGGCGGGTGTTAGAACTCGTCGTTGGCGTAGAGGAAGGGGTGGTAGCACTGCTCCCACTCTATGATTTCCTCGTCGCGGAAGAAACGCTTGAGCTCGATGGCTGCGGTCTCGGCAGAGTCGGATGCGTGGACGATATTCTCCTGGAAACTCATGCAGTAGGAACCGCGGATGGTGCCGGGGGCGGCGTTGCGGCCGTTGGTGGGGCCTGCCAGTGCGCGCACGGCGGCGATGGCGTCGACACCCTTGAGGCACATGGCCACCACGGGGGCTGTCATCATGGCGTCCTTGACGCGCTGGAAGAAGGGCTTCTCGCTGAGATGGCTGTAGTGCTCGGAGAGCAGCTCGTCGGTGAGCATCATCATCTTCATGCCGCATATCTGCAGGCCTTTCTTCTCAAAAATACTGATAATCTCGCCTGCCAGACCGCGCTGCATGGTGCAGGGCTTGAGCAGGACCAATGTCTTTTCTATTGCCATAATCGTTAATGGTTGTAGGGTTAGAAATATATGTTTTGTTCTGATTGTCTGCAAATGTAGGAATAATTTCTGAGATAGCCCAAGGAAGTGGCTACAAATTGGATGCCCACGTATGATGCGCATGATGGTGTTGTCGGCCAGGTCGAGCACATAGAGAGGGCGTATGCGCCAGCTCTCGTTGTAACGGTTCTGCCAGTCGTACATGCAGTATTCCCACCATTCGCGGTCGCCGCGCCACCATTCGCCCGTGGTGTAGTCGTTCTTCAGTCCGTAGCGGGTCACATCGAAGGCATTGGCATAGCCACACTGGCGGTATATGCGCATGGGGGCAAGTCCCAGGTCGAGCACGTTGCCCAGGCTCACGCGGCACATGATGATGCAGCCGCCCGAATAGTGGGTAGCGGTGCTGCGCACGGGGGCGAAGTAGATGCCGTTGCCGGCAAAGTTGCCGGCGCCCACGTTCCAGATGCCCGACATGCGGTTGCCGCCCCAGCAGCGGCCGGGCGCCATCACGATGTTGAGCGCGGCGGTCTCGTCGGTGCCGTGGTAGAGGGTGAGCGCGGGGACGAAGGTGTCGAAGACGGTCCAGAACAGGCTCTCGATGATGGTGAGCGACATGTGCCATATCGGGTACTTGATGATGCGCCACGGCAGCCACAGCGCCCAGTCCATAGCATCGTCGGTGCCCTCCTTGTCGCTGCTCGGCACAAAGACCTCGAGCACATAGTTGAACATCTCGAAGGTGCAGTGGGCGAAGAGGTTGAAGTAGATGGCGTTGACCAGTCTTATCGGTGTGAGCAGTATGTACAGCGGTATCTTGGCCAGCCACAGATAGCCTTCCAACTCATCGTTGCGACGGTCGTTGCCCGAGTTCTCCTTATAGAGAGCGCGCCAGGGCTTGGAGAGCCAGCGCTGGAGCCAGTTGGTGATGAGGAAGGGGATGCTCGTAATGCGATATATCCACTGCATGATGAAGTAGTAGACGGCAAACCCGTAGAAGAGGACCTTGGATATGATGTAGAGGACGATGAGGATGAGCACCAACTTGAAGGCCCATCCTATCAGGGTGAACAGTGAGAACGAGCTGCGCCGCTTCTTGGGCTTGGAGGTAGCCACGGGCTCGTCTTTGACATACGACAGATAGCGGCTGGCGGCATAGGCGGTGTCGCCCTCGAAGATGACCTTGGACCAGTCGTCTCCCCATTCGACCACGAGCAGCTCGGTGCCACGCGGAGCCACCCCGCGCTTGTAGGCGTTGGGTGATGGCTGCATTCGCATGTTCAGGTCGCTGGTGGTGACATAGATTGCGCGCGGAGAGCCCATCGCCGCCAGGGCCGAGAGCCACAGCAGGCAGAGGGTGAGCCATAACGTCTTCTTGTGCATCATAAACGATGTAGCTATTAGGTGATTAATTCTTGTCAAGTAAGTATAGATATGCAAAAATACGATTATTTTGCCAAACGCCTTGTGCATAACCGCGTTTTTTTGCATCGCGGCGCGGCTTTTTCTGACTTTTGGGATAACAAAGACGATAGAAAGCGCCATCCCCGGCGTTACCGCCGTCGGGGAGATGGTGGCGGGGTGGGCGGAAAATAGTGAAAAAAAGTGGGAGCAAATGGCTATAGTTACATCCTTTTGCTGTAATTTTGCACATTATTATATAATATAGCGCGCTTCCATGAACGTAAAAATCAACGACAGTTGGGCTGAGCGGCTCGGCAATGAGTTTGCCCAGCCTTATTTCTCCCAGCTCACCGACTTCGTAAGGCACGAGTATGCCACCACGACCTGCTATCCTCCCGGCAGACTCATCTTCAACGCCTTCAATCTCTGTCCTTTCGACAGCGTCAAGGTGGTCATCATCGGGCAGGACCCCTATCACGAGGCGGGTCAGGCTATGGGTCTCAGCTTCTCGGTGCCCGACGGAGTGGCCATGCCGCCGTCGCTGCAGAACATCTTCAAGGAGATACAGGGCGACCTCGGCATCGGAGTGCCCCAGAGCGGCAACCTGACGCGCTGGGCTGAGCAGGGAGTGCTGCTGCTCAACGCTACGCTCACCGTGAGGGCCCACCAGGCTGGCAGCCACCAGCGCCATGGGTGGGAGCGATTTACCGACGCTGCCATCAGCAGGCTCAGCGAGGGTCGCGACCATCTGGTCTTTATCCTCTGGGGTGGCTATGCGCGCTCCAAGGCGTCGCTCATCGACCGCAGCCGTCATCTGGTGCTCGAGTCGGTGCATCCCTCACCCCTCTCTGCCAACCGGGGTGGATGGTTTGGCAACCACCACTTCTCGCGCTGCAACGACTATCTCGCCGGGCACGGCATGGACCCCATCAACTGGTAAGAACATGAATGAACTGCATATTTTACAGATAGGAAACGTATTTGTTTCGCCCGATATTTTCACGGTAAAGTTCTGCTGCGACCTTGATGTGTGCAAGGGCGCATGCTGCATCGAAGGCGACGCCGGCGCACCGGTAACCCTCGATGAAATCGGCGATTTGGAGACTTCGCTCGATGTGGTGTGGAATGACCTCTCGGCTTCGGCGCAGGCTGTCTTGGACCGCCAGGGTGTGGCTTATGCCGACCGCGACGGCGACCTGGTCACAAGCATCGTAGGAGGTAAGGACTGTGTGTTTACATGCTATGAGGGCGACACCTGTCTCTGTGCCCTTGAGCGCGCGCATCGTCAGGGCCGCTGCCCCTTTGTCAAGCCCATCTCCTGTGCGCTCTATCCCATTCGCGAAAAGACATTTCCCGATGGTTCGGTGGGGCTCAACTATCATCGTTGGCGCATCTGCCAGTGTGCTGTAGAGAAAGGCCGCGAGCTCGACTTGCCTCTCTACCGCTTTCTCGAGGGTCCGCTCGTGCGCCGCTTCGGCAAGGAGTGGTATCAGGAGCTGTGCCAGGTGGCCGACGAGCTTCGGGCTTTAGGCATGATTTGATGCCTCGGCAACGGTGGGAAACGAGGGCGTGACGGCTCTGCAGCCGCTTGTCGTCCCGTCGCCTCGGGGCTTGCTGCCGACAGACTACGACCTTCTGTATTCGGTCGGCGACATGCCCACGTGCTCCTTGAAGTATTTCCCCATAAAGCTCTGGCTGGGGAAGTTCATGTCCATCGCTATCTGCTTGATGCTCTTGCGCGAGTTCTTGATTTGCACGCGCAGCTCCATAACCACATAGTTGTCTATCCACTCGTTGGGGGTGCGCTGGCTTACCTGCTTGATGCACTCCGACAGATATTTTGGGGTGATACACAGCTGTCGGCCGTACCAACTCACACGGCGTTCGGTGCGGAAGTTCTTCTCGATAAGTGCGATGAAATCGGTAAAAATCGTCTCTGCACGGTTCTTTTTCCTGTTGTCGCTGTTCATGATCTGGTAGATGGTATTGCCCAGGTCATATATCATCGTGGCGATGGTCATGCGGGCCACGTCGCGGCGGAAATGATGCCCCACGCAGTCTATCTTGCTCTTGAGCATCTTGTAGTAATCGCAGAAAGTGTCGGCCTCCTTCATGCTCAGCGTCGAGACCGGGTTGCTGCGCGCAAAGAGGAAGAGCGATGATATCTCGTGTACATCTTTGGCGATGTCGCTGAAGAAATTGGGCGAGATGATAAATCCTATGCCGCTGAAATCTTCGCTGAACGAACAGTTGTCGACCACCATGCCGTTGGTGATGATGATGACGTCGTTGCGCTCCACGGTGTGTTCTATGGTGTCAAGCCGGTAGGTGGCTCTGCCGTTCAGACAGAGCGCAGCCATCATGCACTGCATGCGGCGCGTGCGGTCGGGGAAGGGGATTTGGGCCAGATTGTCAAACAACACGATGTCGTTGTCTATGTGGCTTCCTTTATATTGGCTAAGCGTTGAGGCTATGGTTACCTCGTAGATTTCCTTGTTCTTGTATTTTATCATTGCTTTAGTATGGATATGCATTGTAACTTGTTGTCGTCATGAGGCTTACGCCGTCGACGCGCTGCACCTGGCTGGCGTCAAACGCACTGTCTCCGCTGACAATCACCCGTCGGTGGTAGGTAGGCTCGAAGGCTGTGGTAATCTGCTCGTCGGTCTCGCCGTTGCAGGTATACTTGCGCCCGCCGATGGTAATGGTCTCACCCTTCTTCGCCCCGCGCAGCGTGAGCCTCACAAAGCCGTAGAAGCCAGTGACAAACTCGTAGGCGATACCCTCCGGCGTCCGCTCCGAATATCGCGGCGCAGTGACTCTCGTCACGCGATTTACCCGGACAGGCAGCAGCGTAGCCAAGGGCCACACCCCCATCTCCGTCGATACCCTCCGCAGTTCGGAGTCAGCCTTCCGCAGTTCGGAGTCAGCCTTCTGTCCTACTATCTTCACCCTCCGTGGTTCCGAAGCAGTATTCGCTCCTTCTATCCCTAACCTCCCTGGCGCCGAGACTGGTGTCCAGCATGCTGTCGATACCGTCTGCGTGTAGCCGCGGTCAATTCCGTCGCCCGAACCTTCATCTACAGGCCGGCAGAGCCATCCTCCGTCGGCGTTGTGACCAAAGGGGCGGCCGTCGCGACCCACTCCGTAATAGCAGACGGCTATCTGGTGGTCGTGGGGACCAACCGGGTGATAGAGGATGGCCACCGTGTTGGAGTCGGAACGCAGGTAGCCGCTGACATCGATATCGATGGTGACGGGGTGATGACAGTTGTCGGTCGGGAGGGGCGGGGTGACATTAGACTCATTGACATACACTCTGTATCTGCCACGGGCGGTGACGCTGAGCGTGGCGCTGATGGGGCGGCGCTGCGTGAGATAGGTGTGGCGGAACCAGATGTCGGAGAGCGAGTCGGCTGTGGTGCAGTTTATCTCTCCAGGGCCAAGGCTGGCGGTCTGGGCGCTGGCGGTCGTCATGCCGATGACGAGCAAGCCCATCAGCACCATAATCATCTCTTGTATTGCAGTTTTGGCCATCAGTTGCAAAATTAGTACTTTTTATTGGCGTTACCAAGTGAAAATGAGGAAAAATCAACGATACCACTATCTTCGTGGCGGATATAGCCATCGTCGTGACCAGCAAAAAAGAAGGCACACCTCTTGTCATAAGAGGCGTGCCTTTTTTAGGTAATTGACATTTTGTTTAAGCGTCGATATTGGCGTAGGTAGCGTTCTCTTCGATGAAGATACGGCGTGGTTCTACGTCATCGCCCATAAGCATAGAGAAGATTTCGTCGGCGTCGGCGGCATTCTCTATAGTCACTTGTTTGAGCAATCGACTTTCAGGATTCATAGTGGTTTCCCACAGCTGCTCGGGGTTCATCTCACCAAGACCCTTGTAACGCTGGGTGTGAAGGGCTTTGTCGGAATCGTTTCCGCCAGCATATTTCTCGATAAACTGTAGGCGTTGTTGTTCGGTATAACAGTATTCGTTCTTGTCCTTGTACGAGCAACGGTAGAGGGGAGGCGTGGCGATCTTAGGCATAAAGCGATAGAAGAGAGTCATAATGAGGGTGTCGATGTGAGAACCATCGACGTCGGCATCGGTCATGATGATAATCTTGTCGTAGCGCAGCTTGTCGATGTTGGCCTCGCGGTCGTCCTCGCCTTCGACGCCGAAACGCACGCCGATACTCTGGATGATGTTCATTACCGACTCAGCCTCAAAGACACGGTGCCACTGCACTTTCTCTACGTTGAGGATTTTACCTCTCAGCGGCAGGATAGCCTGGCGGAAACGGTCGCGGCCCTGCTTGGCAGAACCACCGGCGGAGTCACCCTCGACGAGGAAAATCTCACACTCCTTGGGGTCCTTGTTGGAGCAGTCGGCCAACTTGCCGGGCAGACCGCCGCCGCTCATCACGTTCTTGCGCTGCACGCTTTCGCGGGCCTTGCGGGCGGCGATACGTGCGGTGGCAGCCAGTACCACCTTCTCGCAGATGCGTTTGGCCTCGACGGGGTGCTCTTCGAGATAGTCGTTGAGCGCTTCGCCCACAGCCTGCTGCACGGCACCAGCCACCTCTGAGTTGCCCAACTTGGTCTTGGTCTGACCCTCAAACTGTGGCTCGGCTACCTTGATGGAAATCACGGCGGTAAGTCCCTCGCGGAAGTCTTCGCCGGCAATCTCTATCTTGGCCTTTTCAATCTGCTTGGAGATGGTGGGCTCGTTGTCGGCATAAGCCTTGAGCACACGGGTGAGAGCCGTACGGAAACCGGTGAGGTGGGTACCGCCCTCTATGGTGTTGATATTGTTGACATAAGAGTGGATGTTCTCCGAATAGTCGGTGTTGTACATGATAGCCACCTCGATAGGGATGCCCTGCTTCTCGGTCTTGAGATAGATGACGTCGTCGAAGAGATGGGCGCGGTGACGGTCTACGTAGCGCACAAACTCCTTCAGACCGTCCTTGGCGTGGAAGACCTCCTGACGGGTCTTTCCCTCGGCGTCGGGACGCGCGTCGGTGAGGGTGATGCGGATGCCGGCGTTGAGGAATGCCAGCTCGCGCATACGACGAGCCACGATGTCCCACTGGAATGTGGTGGTGGTGAAGATGCTGCCATCGGGCCAGAACTGCTGGCGTGTACCGCGCTTGTCGGTCTCGCCCACTACCTTGACGGGGTAGAGAGGCTTGCCCTTCTCATATTCCTGCTGATAGATTTTTCCGTTGCGGAACACCTGCGACATCATGTGGCTTGACAGGGCGTTGACACAGCTTACGCCCACACCGTGGAGACCACCGCTGACCTTATACGAACCCTTGTCAAACTTACCACCGGCGTGGAGCACGGTCATAACCACCTCCAGAGCCGATTTGTGCAGTTTCTCATGCATATCCACGGGGATACCGCGGCCGTTGTCTTCCACCGTTACCGAGTTGTCCTCGTTGATGGTCACTTCTATATCTGTGCAGTAGCCTGCCATCGCCTCGTCGATAGAGTTGTCTACCGTCTCGTTAATCAGGTGATGCAGACCCTTTTCGCTAATATCGCCGATGTACATGGCAGGGCGCTTGCGCACTGCCTCCAAGCCTTCGAGTACCTGAATGTTACTCGCCGAATAGTTGCTTTCTATGTTATGATTATCTTCCATTTCAGTATGGTACAAGTTTGATTGCAAAGATAGTAAAATTCATTGACATATGCCCCGACGTTATAAAAGTTTAACTGTTTGCGCACCCAGTCTGCCTCCGCAGAGGCTGTCGTATGCGGCATGTGGGGCTTTGTGGCACCCGCTTTCGCCTTGTTGAGGCGCAGTCGCATAGGTTCGCGCCTGCCGGCTGTAACAGTGCCGGTGTGGTGCACCGGCGTGGCGACGTCCATTTGCTCCGTCCCGACCATTGTGCGTATGACCGTAACCATCACCCTCGCCGTCATAGTCATCTCTGTGGCGGTAAAGTTCTTTTCAAGGTTTGAATCGGTTATTTCAGAGTTTGCCGTGAGTATTTCCAACTTTGCAATAGTCATTTCCGGCTTTGTTCTCAACTTATTGGTCTGCTCCGTCATCATTGCGCTGTGGGGAAATGCGACTGCTGGTTTGTTATCTGTGTTCTGAACTGATGATGGCAGACTGCGCGACGGCAAAGCAGTGTGTTGTAGTCGATTTGGTTTGGCTCTGTCGTCCATGACAGCTTGCCGCTCTCTGCCCTCGAGGCATATAACCAAAGAGACCACTACTTGTGGTAGTGGTCTCTTTGGGGTAGGATATATTGTTTTGTGAATTATCCCAGCTTGCTGATGTGGAGAGCAAGGCTTGACTTCAGGTTTGCAGCCTTGTTCTTGTGGATGATGTTGGTCTTTGTGAGCTTGTCCAACATGGCCTGTACTACGGGGTACAGCTTAACAGCCTCTTCCTTGTCTGTCATTGCGCGCAGCTTACGTACGGCGTTGCGCATAGTCTTTGCATAATATTTGTTGTGCAAAGTCTTTGTCTTTGTCTGACGAATTCTCTTCAGTGATGATTTGTGATTTGCCATCTTATTATACTTTCTTTTTTATTATTTGTAGTCCCTAGGAGAGTCGAACTCCTCTTTAGAGAATGAAAATCTCTCGTCCTAACCGATAGACGAAGGGACCAT